>Ga0335069_10001976_pt1 | contig 32216 bp, 35 predicted proteins | sample Lox_Sample_11_FD_206714 | JGI IMG/M metagenome (GOLD analysis project Ga0335069, IMG submission 206714) | Soil microbial communities from Loxahatchee National Wildlife Refuge, Florida, United States - Lox_Sample_1.1 | ecosystem: Environmental > Terrestrial > Soil > Wetlands | place: USA...
CGACCCTATCCCGAACGGTAGTGTCCCCGCATGGCGACGCACTACCGCTGGGACGAGCTGCCGCGCGAGGAGCTCAGCCCGCTGATCGGCCGCCGCCTCGTCACCGGCGAACGCCTGATGCTCGCCCACGTCTACCTCGCGAAGGGCGCGATCGTTCCGAGCCACGCGCACGACAACGAGCAGCTGACGTACATCCTCGAGGGAACGCTCCGCTTCTGGCTCGGCGACGACGAGTCGGAGATCGTCGACGTCGTCGCGGGCGAGGTGCTGCACATCCCCTCGAACGTCACGCACAAGGCGGAGGCGCTCGAGGACACGCTCGACGTGGACGTCTTCGCCCCGCCGCGCGCCGACTGGCTCGACGGGAGCGACGCCTACCTCCGCGGCTCGAGCCCCAAACGGTGACAGTCACCGTTAAGGACGCAGGAGGCGCTTGCAGGCGAGACGGTGGGCTCGGCTAGGCCGCGGGCCTGAAGGCGAGCAGCTCCGGCCCGTACGCGTCGAGCCACTCGCTCTGCGTGCGATAACCGGGGCGGCGCTTCTCGACGAGGCGCCAGAACCTCCGCGAATGGTTCGGCTCGACGAGGTGGCAGAGCTCGTGGACGACGACGTAGTCGAGTACGTCGAACGGAGCGAGGACGAGCCGCCAGTTGAACGACAGCGTGCCGCGCGTCGAGCAGGAGCCCCAGCGCGTCTTCTGGTCGCGCACCTCGATCCGGCTGACCGTGACGCCGAGCGGCGGCGCCTCCTCCTCGACGAGCATCCTCACGAGCTCGCGCGCGGCGCGGCGCGCCTCGACCTCGGACACGGCCCGCGGATCGAGCCGGAGCCGCGGCACCTGCTTCGCGCGCTCGCGCGCGATCCAGTCCCGGTGCTCGTCCAGCACGCGTTCGATCTCGTCCTCCGGCAGCCAGACGGGAACCGTCAGCCGCGGCGGCTCGCCCCACGGAACCGTGAGCGTCCATTTCCGCGCGCGCCGCGAGCGCACGACGTCGACGAGCTCGTCCATGCCGACGAGGCTACCCGTCGCCCCGGCTCACCAGTGACAACGTGTTCCTCGGGAGAGGCGGTGCTCAGCCGGTGTACTTCGTGAAGACGACGCAGGCGTTGTGGCCGCCGAAGCCGAACGAGTTCGAGACGGCGACCTTCACCGCGGCGTCGCGCGACTCGTTCGGGACGTAGTCGAGGTCGCACTCCGGATCGGCGACCTCGTAGTTGATCGTCGGCGGAAGCTTCCCGTCGCGGACGGCGAGCGTCGTGAACAGCGCCTCGACCGCGCCGGCGGCGCCGAGACAGTGACCCGTCGCGCCCTTCGTGCCCGACACCGGCGTCTCATACGCCTTCTCCTCGCCGAGCGCGTACTTCAGCATCTGCGTCTCGGACGCGTCGCCGATCGGCGTCGAGGTCGCGTGCGCGTTGATGTAGTCGATGTCGGCCGCGGCGATCCCGGCGTCGCCGAGCGCCATCTCGAACGCGCGCACGGGTCCGGTCGGATCCGGCTCGGTGATGTGCTTCGCGTCGGAGGAGAGGCCGTAGCCGGCGACCTCAGCGTAGATCGTCGCGCCGCGCGCCTTCGCGTGCTCGAGCTCCTCGAGGACGAGCATCGCGGCTGCCTCGCCCATGACGAAGCCGTCGCGCTCCGCGTCGAAGGGCCGCGACGCGTGATCGGGATCGTCGTTGCGCCGGGACAGCGCTCGCATCGCGCCGAAACCGGCGATGCCGACGGGGCACACCGCAGCCTCCGTGCCCCCGCAGAGCATGATGTCCGCACGGCCGAGCCTGATTGCGTCGAGCCCGTCCCCGATCGCCATGTTGGATGCCGCGCATGCGGTGCACTCGGAGAGGAGCGGGCCGCGCGTCCCGAGCTCGATCGACACCCATCCGGCACCGAGGTTCGGGATGATCGACGGGATCGAGAACGGGCTGACCCGGTCGGGGCCTCGCTCGCTCAGCACGTCGCAGCAATCCTGGAACGAGCGCAGGCCGCCGATGCCGGTGGCAACCGCCGCGCCGATGCGATCCGCTTCCTTCGCGATGTCGATCCCGGAGTCGGCCTCCGCCTGCCGCGCCGCGGCGAGGACCAGGTGCGTGAACCGGTCCATCCGGCGCACCTGCTTGCGGTCGATCCAGTCGGACGCGTCGAAGTCCTTCACCTCGCAGGCGAAGTGGACGGGGAAGTCCGAGTGGTCGAACTGCGTGATCGGACCTGCGCCCGACTCGCCCGCAAGCAGGCTGCGCCAGGTCGTGTCGACGTCGTTCCCGAGCGGCGTGACCGCGCCCAGCCCGGTGATGACGACGCGCCTGCGCCCGTTGAGTGACCCGATCCCGTCGTTCACATTCCCAGCCCGCCGTCGACGAGAAGCACGTCGCCCGTGATGAACGAGGCCTCGTCGGAGCAGAGGAAGCGTACCGCCCCGGCCACGTCGTCCGGCTCCCCGTGGCGCGCGAGCGGCGTGTTCTGGAGCATGGCGGCGGTGGCCTCCTCCGGCAGGACGTCGGTGAGGCGGGTCCTCACGTAGCCGGGCGCAACGACGTTGGCGCGGACGTTGCGGCTCCCGAGCTCGCGCGCGAGCGACTTCGTGAAGCCGATGATCCCCGCCTTCGAGGCGGCGTAGTTCGTCTGGCCCCAGTTGCCGTGGACGCCGACGATCGACGAGATGTTGACGATCGAGCCGGCCCGCTTCTTCATCATCGGCCGGCAGACGGCGCGGCACGTGTAGAAGACCGACGAGAGGTTCGTCGCGATCACCGCGTCCCAGTCCTCGTCGGACATGCGCGCGAGCAGGCCGTCGCGGGTGAGCCCGGCGTTGTTGACGAGGATGTCGAGGTCGCCGGCCTCCTCGACGAGGCGCTGCGCGTCGGCGGCGCTCGAGACGTCCGCCTGCACGGCGCGACCGCCGATCTCGGCCGCCAGCGCCTCGGCCTCCTGCCCACCCGCGCGGTAGCCGATCACGACCGCCGCCCCGGCGCGGGCGAGCTCGCGCGCGACGGCCGCGCCGATCCCGCGGGAGGCACCGGTGACGAGGGCGTTCTTGCCGTCGAGCGACGCGAAGCTCACGCTTCGGCGAGCACCTCGTGGAGCTTGTCGAGCGACGCGAGATTGTTCACCGATACCGCCTTCGCCGTCCGGTCGATGCGCTTGACGAGCCCGGAGAGCACGTTGCCGGGGCCAACCTCGACGAAGGTGCGTACGCCCTCGCGCATCAGCTCGGTCGCGGCCTGCGTGAAGCGGACCGGCGCCGTCAGCTGGTCGACGAGCAGCGGCCCCATGCGCTGCGCCGACTCGAGCCGGGCCGTGACCGTCGACATGAACGGCGCGGTCGGCTCCTGGAAGCGCACCTTCTCGATCGCCGGCCGCAGCCGGTCGGCGGCGCGGGCGACGAGCGGCGAGTGGAACGCCCCCGAGACCTTCAGCTTCACCGCGCGCCTCGCCCCTTCCTCCTGGGCGCGCTCGCAGCACTCGTCGACGGCGTCGTTCTCGCCCGAGACGACGATCTGGCCCGGGCAGTTGTAGTTCGCCGGCCAGACGCCGAGGATCTTGCGGCAGAGCGTCTCCACCACCTCGTCCTCGAGGCCGAGGATCGCCGCCATCGAGCCCGGATGGCGCGCGGCCGCCTCGGCCATGGCGACGCCTCGCTCGCGCACGAGCTCGAGCGCCTCCTCGACCGTCATCGCGCCGGCGGCCGCGAGCGCGGCGAACTCGCCGACGGAATGCCCGATGACGAAGTCGGGCTCGATCCCGCGCGCCCGCACCGCGGCGAGGACCGCGAGCGAGGTGGCGACGAGGGCGGGCTGCTGCACCGCCGTGTCGACGAGGTCATCGGCATCGCCGTGGAAGCACAGGTGCTCCAGGTCGAGCCCCGAGGCGGCGCTGCCGCGGGTGTAGACGGCCATCGCCTCGGGGACGGCGACCGCGATGTCGCGGCCCATGCCGGCCTCGATCGACCCCTGACCAGGGAAGCAGAACGCGATCTTCGTCACGCCGTCTCCTTCGTCCAGCGGATCAGCGCGCTACCCCAGGTGAGCCCCGCGCCCATGCCGGTCATGAGTACGAGACGTCCCGGCCGGAGCCGCCCGTCTGCGCGCGCGTCCGCCAACGCGAGCGGAATCGAGCCCGAGGACGTGTTGCCGTAGCGGTCGACGTTCACCACTACGCGGTCTGACGGGACTCCCAGCTTCTTGGTTGCGTGGTCGATGATGCGCACGTTGGCCTGGTGGGGGACGTAGACGTCGACGTCGTCGACGGTGATGCCGCACTGCTCCATGAGCTCCTCGGCCGACTGGACGAGGACGCGGGTGGCGAACTTGAACACCTCGCGCCCGTTCATGATGACGTATTTCTCGCGCTTATCGAAGGTCCTCGAGCCGCTGCCGGGCAGCCAGAGGCTCCGGCCGCCGCCGCCGTCGGCGCCGAGCTCGAAGCCGAGGAAGCCCTGCTCGGGGACCGGTTCCAGGACGACGGCGCCGGCCCCGTCGCCGAAGAGGACGAGCGTCGACCGGTCGGTCCAGTCGAGGATCTTCGAGAGGACGTCGCCGCCGACGACGAGCGCCCGCTTCGAGAGCCCGGCGGCGACCATCCCGTACGCCTGCGCGATCGCGTACATGAAGCCGGTGCACCCGGCCGAGAGGTCGTACGCGCCCGCATCGCGGGCGCCGAGGGCGTCGGCCAGCAACGCAGCCGTCGAGGGAAACGCCATGTCCGGTGTCACGGTCGCGACGATGAGCAGGTCGACGTCGGCCGCGCCGACGCCCGCGTCCTCCAGCGCTGCCCGCGCAGCGGGCAGCGCAAGATCGGAGAGCGCCTGCTCCGCCGAGGCCATCCGCCGCTCGTGGATGCCCGTGCGGGCGACGATCCACTCGTCCGAGGTGTCGACGTGCTCGGCCAGCTCGTCGTTCGTGACGACCCGCTCGGGGACGTAGCAGCCGAGGCCGGTGATCGAGACCTCGACCCCCTTGCCCGCCGCGCCGATCATTCGCCGACGAAGACGGTGAGCATCGCCTCCGCGGCGAGCTCGCCGCCCACGGTCGCCCGCCCACGGCCCTTTGCGATCGGCCCGCGCACGCGGACGAACTCGCACTCGAGGGTCAGCACGTCACCCGGCTCGACGATGCGCTTGAAGCGGCAGTCGTCGATGCCGGCGAAGAACGGGATCTTGCCCCGGTTCGACTCGTCCGCGAGCACCGCGACGGCGCCCGCCTGCGCGATCGCCTCGATCGTCAGCACGCCCGGCATCACCGCCCGCTCGGGAAAGTGCCCGGCGAACCACCAGTCGTCGGCGCGCACCTCGCGCAGGCCGACGACGCGCTTGCCGGGCTCGAGCTCGACGATCTCGTCGACGAGGAGGAAGGGTGGCCGGTGCGGGATCAGCTGCTCGATCACGTCCCGCCCGAACGGCGCGACGGGCGCGCTCACGCCACGTCTCGCTCCCCGAGCCGCTCGCGCATGCGGTTGCGGCCGCGATGCGCGTGGCACTTCGCCGTGCCGACCGGCATCCCCGCCGCCTCCGCGATCTCCTCGAACGAGTAGCCGAGCGCGTCCTTGAGGACGATCACCTGCGCCTGGTCGGCCGAGATGCCCGCGAGGGAGTCGCACAGCTCGCGCCGCAGCTCGGAGATGCCGGCCGCGCGCGCCGGGTCGTCCTCCGGACCGGCCCGCAGGTCGTCGGCGAGCGGCTCGTGCGCCCGGGTGCGCCTGCGCTCGGCCGCGTCCCGGCACGTGTTGACGACGAGCCGGTGCAGCCACGTCGAGAACTGCGACTCGCCGCGGAACTGCGGCAGCCGCACGCAGAGCTTCGCGAGCGCCTCCTGCGACGCGTCGCGCGCGTCTTCCGGGTCGCGGAGCAGATGTCGCGCGAGGCGCTCCACCTTCGGCGCGTGCCGCGCGCAGAGCGCCTCGAGCGCCTGCCGGTCGCCGTCCTTTGCACGGGTCACGAGAATCGGATCGCTGAGCCGTTCGTAGACGAGGCTCCGGTCCTGCCGGAGCGGTTGCCGGATCGGACGGCTCTGTCCCCGAAGCGGTTGCATCGCACTAGTCTAGTTCGGCGTGTCCGACCTCGACCCCGAGCTCGTGCTGCCCCTGCTCCGCGGCCGGCTCGGGAGGCCGTACCGCTTCGTCGAGCGCTGTCCCTCGACGCAGCGGCTGCTTCGCGAGGACGACCCGGAGGGGGCGACCGTCGTCGCCGACGAGCAGACCGAGGGGAGAGGGCGGCTCGGGCGCCGCTGGGAGGCGCCGCCGGGGCGGGCGATCCTCTGTTCGGTGCTGCTGCGGCCCGATGCGCCGATGGCGCTCTGGCCGGAGCTGTCGCTCGTCGCCGGCGAGGCGGTGGCGGAGGCGCTCCGCGGCGAGCTCGGCGTCGACGCGTCGCTCCGTTACCCGAACGACGTCGTCCTCGCGGGACGCAAGCTCGTCGGCGTCCTCCCGGAGGCGAGGTTCGGGCGGGTCGTGCTCGGGATCGGCGTCAACGTCAACCAGTCCGCGGAGGAGCTGCCCCGCGAGACGGCGAAACCCGCCACGTCGCTCCGGATCGAGCTCGGCCGCGAGACGCCCCGGGCGGCGCTCCTCGCAGCGATCCTCGCCGAGCTCGAGCGCGGCTACGACGCCTGGCTCGCGAAGCACCGTCGCTGAAGCCCCGAACTACAATTCGGATAGGAATGAACGCGCGCCTCGTGCGGGTACTGCTCGCCGCGACCGCCCTCGCGGGCGCCGCGCTGCTGCTCGCGGGCACGGGCGGCGCCGCCTCGGCGGCCTCGACGCAGCCGCGCGTGCTCGCGATCCGGTTCGGCCCCGATCTCGAGGTCAACCCGGTGACGCAGGACTACCTGACGAAGAAGCTGAGCCAGGCGGCGAAGGACGGCTACGACGCGGCGGTCATCCTCCTCGACACGCCGGGCGGCCTCTCCACGTCGATGAAGACGATCTATACGGCCGAGCTGAACGCGAAGCTGCCCGTGATCGTCTACGTCTCCCCCGACGGCGCGCGCGCAGCATCCGCCGGCGTCTGGATCGCACAGGCGGCCGACGTGCTCGCGATGGCGCCCACGACGAACATCGGCTCGTCGACGCCGATCGACTCGAGCGGCCAGAATCTCGGCTCCGACCTCCGCCGCAAGGTGATCAACGACGCGGCCGCCTCGCTCACCGCGCTCGCCGCGGCGCACCACCGCAACACGACCTGGCCCACGCGCGCGGTCAAGGTCGCCTCGAACCTCACCGCCGAGCAGGCTCTGAAGATGAACGTGATCGACATGATCGCGCCGAGCCTGCCCGCGCTCCTCGACAAGCTCCAGGGCTACCACACGAAGGACGCCGAGCGGCCATACGTGCTGAACCTCGCCGGCGCGCACGTGGACACGGTCAAGCCCGGCTTCTTCACGCGGCTCCTGAACGCGCTGATCGACCCGAACATCATCAGCCTGCTGTTCCTCGCCGGGATCGCGGGGATCGGCTTCGAGATCTTCCACCCGGGGATCGTGCTGCCGGGCGCGCTCGGCGCGGTCGCCCTCCTGACGGCGCTGTTCGGCTTCTCCGTGTTGCCGATCTCGTGGACGGGGCTCGCACTCATCCTTCTGGGGGTCGGGCTGCTCGTGATCGACGCGCACGTCGTCAGTCACGGCGCTCTCACGGTCTCGGGCCTGATCGCGCTCGCGGTCGGGATGATCATGCTCTTCCACAACGCGCCGGCGCCGTACCACACGTCGCTGCCGCTCGTGATCTCGATCACGGTCGCGCTCGGGCTCTTCTGGGCGCTCGCGCTTGCGAAGGCGGTGCAGGTGAAGCGGAGCCCCGTGCTCGTCGGCACCGGCCGCGTCGTCGGGCTCGAAGGCGTCGTGAAGACGCCGGAGCAGGTCTACGTCGACGGCGAGGTCTGGCGCGCGCACCGAGACGACGGCGGGCCGCTCGTCCCCGGCGAGCACATCCGGGTCTCGGCGATGGACGGGCTCGAGCTCACGGTCAAGGAGAAGGGGTAGGGTTCAGCAGCAATGGCAGTCGGCCTCGTCGTCCTCGCGGTCGTTCTCTTCCTCGTCGTCCTCTTCCTGATCGGGGCGATCAAGGTCGCGCGCGAGTACGAGCGCGGGATCATCTTCCGGCTCGGCCGCCTGCTGCCGAAGCCGAAGGGGCCGGGCCTGTTCTTCCTCATCCCGATCGTCGACCGGATGGTGCGCGTCGACCTGCGGACGATCACGCTGAACATCCCGCCGCAGGAGGTCATCACCAAGGACAACGTCCCGGTGCGGGTGAACGCCGTCGCCTACTTCCGGATCGTCGAGCCGAAGGACGCGATCGTCCAGATCGAGAACTTCATGGTCGCGACCTCGCAGATCGCGCAGACCACGCTCCGCGCGGTGCTCGGCCAGCACGTGCTCGACGAGCTGCTGTCCGAACGGGAGAAGATCAACTCGATCCTCCAGGAGATCATCGACGGCGCCACCGGCCCGTGGGGGATCAAGGTTTCGATCGTCGAGGTGAAGGACGTCGAGATCCCGACCGGCATGCAGCGGGCGATGGCGCGCCAGGCCGAGGCCGAGCGCGAGCGGCGCGCGAAGATCATCAGCTCGGAGGGCGAGTTCCAGGCGGCCGAGCGGCTGAAGGACGCCGCCGTCGTCATCGAGCAGCACCCGGTGGCGCTCCAGCTGCGCTACCTCCAGACCCTGATCGAGATCGGCGCCGCGAACAACTCGACCATCCTCTTCCCGGTGCCGATCGACCTGGTGCGGCCGTTCATCGAGCACGGCGGCGGCGGCGCGGGCGGCGGCGGCTCCTAGACAACGTGGCATCTACCAGGCTGGTGTGTCAACATGCTTGACACATGGCCGGAAGGCCCGGCGAGGTGCGGAAGGCGCGCGAGCTGCTCGCCCGCGAGCGCGAGGACGTGCTCGCGGCTCTCGAAGTCGCGCGCGAGGACGGCCGCCGGCTCGCAGGCGCGCAGAAGGCCTGGCGCGGCGCGGCGGCGGACCTGATCGCCCGCGGAGACGCGGCCGGCCTGTCCGTCACCGAGATGGCGAAGGCACTCGGCCTGAGCCGCCAGTGGACGACGCACATCCGCAAGGAGCTCGAACGGCGGAAGCACGTGGCTCGAATCGTTCCGGTGCAGTATCCGCCGGGCCAACAGCCGCAGCAGGAGGCCGGAGGCTAACGCTGCCGCAAGGCGCGTCGGCCGGAGGCCGGACGCAGGGATGCGAGCGGCCAGGATCGGTCTGCGTGGGAAGCAAGCCGCCGCGCGGAGCCGGGACCGCTCTCCCGGCGGAGCGCACACCGCCACCCGCCACGCGTGCCGCACCCAGCGAGCGAGTCCTCAGGACTCGCGAGCTACGACTCGCCGCGGGCCTCGCGCTCCTGGAAGCGGCGCGCCGCCTCGATCGCGGCACCGAGGTTCAGCCCCTTGTCCTTCGCCTGCTTGATCAGCATCACCGTCTCGAGCGCGTGGATGTCGTAGATGCGCTGCTTCTTGCCCTTCGTCGGGATCTGGGCCTTGTTGGTCCAGTAGTCGAGCTGCATCTTCGAGATCCCCGCGATCTGGCATACCTGGCCGAGATAGAGCTCGACCTTGTCCAGATGGTCGGCGAGGTTTATGGGCTCAAGAAGATCTACCTGCCTGCTGATCACCATACGCGTCCCCGTTCGGAATCAGACCGATTGGCGAGTTATAAACGGCGCAAGCACCGTTTGGAAGTCCCCCGCCGCGGGATCGAACGCGATGTGGTGCCTGCCTACTCCTCGTCTTCGGTCGGCTCGACGACGTCCTCGGCGTCCTCCGGGACGTCCGCGGCGGCGGGCAGGTGCTCAGGCTCGGCGACGCCTTCCCCGTTCTCCTCGTCCGACTCGACGACGGGCGCGAGCGAGGAGACCCGCTCGTCGCCGCGGAGCCGCATCACGATCACGCCCTGGGTGGCGCGACCGAGGCGCTTGATCTCGTCGACCGGCATCTTGATGACGGTGCCGCCGGTCGAGATCAGCATCACCTGGTAGCCGTCGCGGACGACGCGGGCGCCGGCGAGCGTGCCCTTCGCCTCGGTCAGCTGGATCGTCTTCACGCCCATGCCTCCGCGGCCCTTGCGCGGATAGTCGGCGACGCGCGTGCGCTTGCCGTAGCCGTTCTCGGTGACGACGAGGAGGTCCGAGTCGTCCTGCGCGATGTTGAGCGAGATCACCTCGTCGTCGCCACGCATCCGCATCCCCTGCACACCGGAGGCGTCGCGTCCCATCGCGCGCGCCTGCGTCTCGTTGAAGCGGATCGCCTGGCCCAGCTTCGAGACCATGAGGATGTCGTCGTCGCCGGAGGAGTGGCGGACGCCGACGAGCTCGTCGCCCTCGCGCATCTTGATCGCGATGATCCCGTCGGCCTTAAGCGGCGTGTTGTACGCGGCGAGCTCCGTCTTCTTGACGACGCCGTTCTTCGTCCCGAACACGAGGTACTTCGCCTCGCCGAAGTCGCGCGTCTGCACGACCGCGCGCACCTGCTCGCCCTGCCGGAACGGCAGGAGGTTGACGATCGCACGGCCCTTCGACTGTCGCGAGCCGAGCGGGAGCTCGTGCACCTTCAGCCGGTAGACCTTGCCGACATTCGTGAAGAAGAGGATGTAGTCGTGGGTCGAGGCGACGAAGAGGTGCTCGATGTAGTCCTCGTCCTTCAGCTCCATCCCCATCACGCCGATGCCGCCGCGCCGCTGCTCGCGGTACGCGGTCACCGGCAGCCGCTTGATGTATCCCGAGCGCGTGATCGCGATGACCATGTCCTCCTCGGCGATCAGGTCCTCCAGCTCGAGCTCCTCCTCGGCGGCGACGATCTCGGTGCGGCGATCGTCGTTCTTGCCGTAGATCTGCTTGATCTCGGCGAGCTCCTCCTTGATCAGCGCGTCGATCTTCGCCGGGTCGCCGAGGATCGACCGGAGCTCGGCGATGCGCTCGGTGAGGTCCTTGTACTCCGCCTCGATCTCCTTGCGCGCGAGCCCGGTCAGGCGTGCGAGCCGGAGGTCGAGGATCGCCTGCGCCTGGATCTCGCTGAGCTCGAACCGCTCCATCAGCTGCGTGCGCGCCTCGTCGGTGTCGGCGGCGGCGCGGATCAGCGCGACGATCGCGTCGATGTTGTCGAGCGCCTTGAGGTAGCCCTCGAGCACATGCGCACGCGCCTCCGCCTTGCGCAGCTCGTCCTTCGAGCGACGGGTGACCACCTCGCGCTGGAAGTCGAGGTAGTGGGTGATGAGCTCGAGCAGCGACAGCGTGCGCGGCACGCCGTCGACGAGTGCGACTGCGTTGTAGCCGAACGTCGACTGGAGCGGTGTGTGCTTGAACAGCTTGTTGAGCGCCACCTGCGGAACGGCGTCGCGCTTCAGCTCGACCTGGATGCGCATGCCGGTGCGGTCGGAGTGGTCGGCGAGATCGGAGATCTCCGTCAGCACCTTCTCCTGGACGAGATCGGCGATCTTCCGGATCACACCGGTGTCGCCGCCCTTCTTCACGCCGTACGGCAGCTCGCTGATCACGATCGCCGACTTACCGCCGCGCAGCTCCTCGATGTGGGCGCGGGCGCGCATGACGATGCGGCCGCGGCCGGTGCGATACGCGTCGCGGATCCCGCCGCGGCCGACGACGAAGCCGCCGGTCGGGAAGTCGGGACCCTTGATGTGCTTCATCAGGCCCTCGACGTCGATGTCGGGGTCGTCGATCATCGCGATCACGGCGTCGATCGTCTCGCCGAGGTGGTGCGGCGGCATGTTCGTCGCCATCCCGACGGCGATGCCGGCCGAGCCGTTGACGAGGAGGTTCGGGAAGCGCGACGGCAGCACGGTCGGCTCGCGCCGCGACTCGTCGTAGTTCGGCCCGAAGTCGACCGTGTTCGCGTCGATGTCGCGCAGCATCTCCGTCGCGAGCCGGGACAGCTTCGCCTCGGTGTAGCGCTGCGCGGCGGGCGGGTCGTCGTCGATCGAGCCGAAGTTGCCCTGGCCGTCGACGAGCGGGTAGCGCAGCGAGAACGGCTGCGCCATGCGGACGAGGGTGTCGTAGATGGCCTGGTCGCCGTGCGGGTGGTAATTGCCCATCACCGCGCCCACGGTCGTCGCGGACTTGCGATACGGCCGGTTCGGCTGGAGACCGGCCTCGTGCATGCCGTAGAGCACGCGGCGGTGCACCGGCTTCAGCCCGTCGCGGACGTCGGGCAGCGCCCGCGCGACGATGACCGACATCGCGTAGTCGAGGAAGCTCGAGCGCATCTCCTGCTCGAGCTCGCGCGGCTCCACGCGACCCGCGCCCAGGCCTCCGGTCTCGACCTCAGACATGCACGTCAGACATCAAGGAACGTCACGTCCTTCGCGTTCTCCTCGATGAAGACGCGGCGCGGCTCGACCTGGTCGCCCATGAGCATGGAGAACAGCGTGTCGGCGGCATGCGCGTCCTCGACCTCGACGCGGATCAGCAACCGCTTCGACGGGTCCATCGTCGTCTCCCAGAGCTGCTCGGCGTTCATCTCGCCGAGACCCTTGAAGCGCGAGAGCTGGATCCCGGCCTCCTTCGCGAGATCGAGCGTCTCCGTCCGCAGATCCGAGAACGTGTGCGGCTCGGCGCTCTTCTTCCCGAGCACGAGCGTGAACGGCGGCGGGCCGACGATCTCGACGAGCCGCGCGTACGCCTTGCGGAGGTTCGCGTAGATCGGCGACGAGAGCAGCGCCGCCGACAGCGCGACCGTCTGCGCGGCCGACGTCTCCTCCTCCACCACCTTGACGTGCAGGCCGAGGTCGTCCCGCTCCATCACGGACAGCGTGTAGCCGTTCGACGGATGCTTCGCGAGCGCCTTCTCCACCTGAGCCGGCGTCGACGCTTCGAGCTCGACGAGCCTGTGCGAGATGACGAGGTCGGCCGAGTGGTGGCCGAAGTCGGCGCGGAGGCGCGCCGACCAGCCCTCGAACTCCGCGAGCGCGCTCGTGAACCGCTTCCAGCGCGTCTCGGTGAGCTTGACCTCCTTGCCGTCGCGGTCGCGCATCTCGAGCTCCCCGAAGCGCTCGCGGACGAGGAGGTCCTCGAGCTGCGAGTCCTTCTCGAAGTAGAACTCCTGGTTGCCGAGCTTCACCTTGTAGAGCGGCGGCACCGCGATGTAGACGTGCCCACGCTCGAACAGCTCCTTCATGTGGCGGTAGAGGAACGTGAGCACGAGCGTGCGGATGTGCGAGCCGTCGACGTCGGCGTCCGTCATCACGATGATGCGGTGGTACCGGAGACCGGTGACGTCGAACTCGTCGCCGATGCCGGTGCCGATCGCGGTGATCATCGCCTGGATCTCGTTGTTCGAGAGGACCTTGTTGATGCGGTTCTTCTCGCTGTTGATGATCTTCCCGCGCAGCGGCAGGATCGCCTGGTACATGCGGTCGCGGCCCGTCTTCGCCGAGCCGCCTGCGGAGTCGCCCTCGACGATGAACAGCTCAGCCGCCTCGGGGTCGCGGATCGAGCAGTCGGCGAGCTTGCCCGGCAGCGACGAGCTGTCGAGCGCGGACTTCCGCCGCGTGAGCTCGCGCGCCTTGCGCGCGGCCATGCGCGCGCGCATCGCGGCGATGCACTTGTTGATGATCGCGCGCGCGTCCTGCGGGTTCTCCTCGAGGAACTGCGCGAGCTGTGCGTTCACCGTCGTCTGCACGAGGCCCTCGATCGGCGGATTCCCGAGCTTCGCCTTCGTCTGGCCCTCGAACTGCGGGTTCTGGAGCTTGACCGAGACGACGGCGGCGAGACCCTCGCGCACGTCCTCGCCCTCGAGCTTCTCGTCCTTCTTCAGCAGCTTGAGGTCGGCGGCCTTGCGATTGAGGGTCGACGTGAGCGCGCTGCGGAAGCCGGAGAGGTGCGTCCCGCCCTCGATCGTGTGGATGTTGTTGGCGAAGGTGAAGACGGACTCCTGGTACGAGTTGTTCCACTGCATCGCGACCTCGACCTGGCCCTGCTCCGTCTCGCCCTCGATGTAGACGATGTGCTTGTGGATGGGGTCCTTCGCCTCGTTGATGTACTTCACGAAGTCCTTGATCCCGCCCTCGTAGTGGAACTCGACGCTCTTGCCGTCGGCTCGCTCGTCATCGAAGTGGATGAGCAGGCCCTTCGTGAGGAACGCGGTCTCGCGCAGACGCTGCACGAGCGTGTCCGCATTCATCTCGAGCTCCTCGAAGATCTCCGCGTCGGGGAGGAACGAGATCGTCGTGCCGTTTGCCTCCGCCGTCTCGCCGGCCTCGACCGGGCCGAGCGGCACGCCGCGCGCGAACTCCTGGCGATAGAGCTTGCCGTCCCGCCGGACCTCGGCGACGAGCCGCTCCGAGAGCGCGTTGACCACCGACGCACCGACGCCGTGGAGGCCCCCCGAGACCTTGTAGCCGCCCCCGCCGAACTTCCCGCCGGCGTGGAGCTTCGTGAGGATGACGGTCAGCGCGGACTCGCCGCCCTGGTCCTTCATCGCGTCCACCGGCATGCCCCGGCCCCAGTCCTTGACGGTGACCGAGTGGTCGGGGTGGAGCGTGATGTCGATCCGCTCGTTGAACCCCGCGAGGGCCTCGTCGACGGAGTTGTCGACGACCTCGTAGACGAGGTGGTGGAGTCCCCGGAGGCCGGTCGAGCCGATGTACATGCCCGGGCGCAGCCGGACCGGCTCGAGGCCCTCCAGAACGGTGATGTCTTTTGCGGTGTAGGACTGTTCGGCCATGAAAAAAGCCCTGCAAATACCGCATTTGCGGGCGCGATGAAGTGTATCAGACGGAGCGGTCGTCCGCGGCCCGAGCGAGGCTCGCCCGGGCGGCTCCGGCGACGAGCTCGCGGAGCTCCTCGTCGTCGATCGCGGCGGCCCAGCGGGCGGCCTCCGCGACCTGCTCGGGAGTCGCCTCGGGAGGCGGCGGCGACGCCTCCGCGGCGGGTGCGCCGGCGGGCTCGGGGACCGGTCCGGGGACGAACTTCAGCGGCGGCGAGGACGGCAGTCGCAACGCGATCTCGGCCGCGCGCTGCGTCAGCTCGAATGCCCAGACTGCGTCGCGCGCATGCACGACGAGCGTCCCGTCGCGCTGGAAGCGCGCAGGCCACGCGTTGCGCGCGATCTCGGGGCCGACGGCGGCGGGCCACGCCGCGACGGCGTCGCCGATGCCCCCCTGCGGGCCGAACCTCCCGAGCTCCCGCTTCACCTCGTCGCCGAGAGGTTCCATCAACTCAGCGGCTCCATCACTCGTTCACCTCCCCGGGCTCGACCGTGAGCAGCTGGTCGGGCGTCGCCGGGAGCATGGCAGCATCGGTCGCGGTGACGAGCGCCTGGCCGGCGCCGGCGACCCGGGCGGCGAGGATCCGTCGCCGGGACGGGTCGAGCTCGGAGAGCACGTCGTCGAGAAGCAGCAGCGGCGGGACGCCCTGGCGCTCGAGGAGGAGGGACGCCTCGGCGAGGAGCAGCGCGAGCACCGCCAGCCGCTGCTCGCCCTGCGAGCCGAAGCCGCGCAGCTCGCGGCCGGCCGAGGCGAGGACGACGTCGTCGAGGTGCGGCCCGAGCGAGGTCACGCCGCGCTCGAGGTCACGGTCGAGGCGCGCCTCCAGCTCCTCCACCGTCGGCGGCTCGCCCTCGTAGCGAAGCTCCGCCCCGTCGAGACCGAGCTCGCCCGCGCGCTCCGCGAACGACGGGCCGAGCAGCGCGAGCGTCTCGAGCCGTGACTCGACGAGAGCTGCGCCCAGCTCCGCCACCTGCGCCGTCCACGGGGCGAGCACCTCGCGCGACGAGGTGCCGGCGGCGGCGCGGCGCAGGGCGGCGTTCCGCTGCGCCACCGCCGCGCCGTACTCGGCCGGAAGGTGCGCGCGCGCCGGCGCGAGGCGTCCGAGAACGCGGTCGAAGTACGCACGCCGCACCGCGGGCGCTCCCTTGACGACGCCGAGCCGGTCCGGCGTGAACACGAGCGTGGCCGTCGCCGTCCGCAGCTGCTCCGCCGCGCGGAGCGGCGCGCCGTTCAGCTTCGCGCGTTTGGCTGCGCCCGGTTCCAGCACCAGCTCGACCTCGACCGGCGTCTCACCCCGGCGGCCCCGCACGGCGATGCGCGCGGCCGCGGCGCCGAAGCGGATCAGCTGTCCGTCCTGGCGCGTCCGCGGCGAGAAGCCCTGCGTCGCGACGTGGAGAGACTCGAGCAGGTTCGTCTTGCCGACGCCGTTCGGCCCGACCGCGAGGACGAGCCCGGGCCGCAGCTCCAGCTCCAGCCGCTCGTACGACCGGAAGTCGCGGAGCGAGACGTGCTCGACGATCAGTGGCCCGTCCGGTGCTAGCCCGGCAGGCGGATCGGCATCACGAGGTACGTGAAGTCGTCGCTCTCGCCCTGGAGCACGGCCGGCCGCAGCGGGCTGATCAGCTTCACGCGCACGTCGTCGCCGACGATCGACTCGAGACCCTCGCGCAGGAAGTCGGCGTTGAACCCGATCTCGAGCGGCTCGCCGCTGAACGCGACCGGCATCGACTCCTTCGATTCGCCGACCTCGTGCGTCCGCGCGACGACGGTCAGCTCCCCTTCTGCGAAACGGAGCTGGAGCGGTGTCGAGCGCTGGATCATCACCGCGGCCCGGCGCACGACGTCGAGCAGCTCGCCGCGCGGCAGCGTCAGCTCGTGCTCGAACGCCTCGGGTAGCAGCTGCCGGTAGTTCGGGAACTGGCCGTCGATCCGCCGCGTCGTCAGCCAGATCCCGTCGGTGACGAACAGCACCTGGTTCTCGTGAACGCCGATCTCGATCTCGTCGCCTCCGGACGCGAGCCGCGCCAGCTCCTGCAGCGCGCGGCCGGGCACGATCGCCTCGAGGTCGGGCACCGTTCCCTCGAGCGGCGTCTCCTTCACCGCCAACCGGTACGAGTCGGTCGCCGCCATGACGATCCTGCCGACGGCGAACTGGACGAGGATGCCGGTCAACACCGGGCGCGACTCGTCGCGCGACGCAGCGCGGGCCACACGCCCGATCGTCTCGAGCAGCGACTCGCGCTCGACCGAGAATGTGGAGAGCGACTCGACCTCCGGAAGCCGCGGAAAGTCCTCCGGGTTGAACGCGTTCAGCGTGTAGCTCGCCGTTCCCGACGTGACGTGCACGACGGACTCCGTCGGCTTGTGCTCGATCGCCACCTCGTCCGCCGGGAGCAGCCGCGCGATGTCGAGCAACGTCCGGCCTGGGAGGACGATCGCCCCGTCCCCCTCCACCTGAGCCGCCACGGTCGCTCGTAGCGACAGCTCCATGTCGGTCGCCGCCAGCAGCAGATCGGACCCGCGCGCCTCGAGCAAGATCCCCGAGAGGATCTGCACCGACGTGCGCGTCGACACCGCGCGCGAGACGACGCCGAGTCCCTGGACGAGCTCGTCCTTAGAGCACGTAATCCTCAGTTCTGCGCCAACCACGATGTCAGTCTCAATCATCTAGTAAATCCTTGTAGCGGTAGTAGGGAGTGTGGAGGACGGGGACGACGGCGCGGAACGGCTTCGTTGAGCCGGGTTCGCGCGGGACGGGACCTGTTGAGAGATGACGGCTTTCGACAGGCCCATCGGGCTACCTCACCTGCTTCACCCGTGCGGTCAGCTCTTGCACGAGGTTGTACACAGACCTGTCCTCACGGATGAGCCGGGCGATCTTCGACGTCGCATGGATGACGGTGGTGTGGTCGCGGCCGCCGAACTCCTTGCCGATCTTCGGCAGCGACGAGTCCGTCAGCTCGCGCGAGAGGTACATCGCCACCTGACGCGGGTAGACGATGTTCTGCGAGCGCTTGTCTCCACACAGCTCCTCCAGCGAGAGGCTGAACCGCTCCGAGACGAGCTCCTGGATGCGCTTGATGGACACCTCGGCCGCCTCGCCCTGGGGGAAGACGTCCTTGAGCACGTTCTGGGCGAGCTCGACCGACATGGCCAGCCCCGTGAGCGACGAGAACGCGACGACACGCGTCAGCGCCCCCTCGAGCTCGCGGATGTTGGTGGAGACGCGGCCGGCGATGAAGGTCAGCACCTGGTCGTCCGGGATGTGGATCCCGTCCGTCTTCACCTTCTTGCGGAGAATGGCGATACGCGTCTCGAGATCCGGCGGCTGGATGTCGGTGATCAGCCCCCACTCGAACCGGCTGCGCAGGCGCTCCTCCAGCGTCGCGATGTCGCGCGGCGGCCGGTCGCTCGACATGACGATCTGCGAGCCGGCCTCGTAGAGCGAGTTGAACGTGTGGAAGAACTCCTCCTGGATCCGCTCCTTGTGCTCGAAGAACTGCACGTCGTCGATGAGCAGAACGTCGTAGGTGCGGTAGCGCTGCTTGAAGCCCTCGATCCGCTTGTCGCGGAGCGAGTTGATGAAGTCGTTCATGAACGTCTCGCTCGTGACGTAGCGCACGCTCAGCTCCGACGAGTGCTCGCTCACGTACTGCGCGATCGCCTGGAGAAGATGGGTCTTGCCGAGGCCGGTGCCGCCGTAGATGAAGAGCGGGTTGTACGCCTGCGCCGGCGCCTCGGCGACCGCGAGCGCGGCCGCGTGCGCGAACCGGTTCGAGGAGCCGATCACGAACGAATCGAATGTGTACTTCGCGTTGAAGCCGCCGCTCTCGGGCCGCGTCGCCGTGACGATGCGCTCGACCGGGCCGCCCTCGGCGTCCTCGTCCTCTCCCGCGGGAACGAGGTCGGGCTCGACGACGGCGACCTGGATCGGCCGCTCGGTGCCCGTCACGTCGCGGACGGCCGCGCTGATCAGGCCGAGAAAGTGACCTTCGATCCAGTCGCGCGTGAAGTCGTTCGGAACGCGGAGGACGAATGCGTTGCCGGAGAGCTCGAGGCCCGACGCCTCTCCGAACCACGTGTTGTACGTCGCGTCGTTGAGAGCCCCCCTGAGCCGACCGGCGACCTCGTTCCACAGGGTTTCGGCAGTCAGCTCGATTTGGTGCTCCACCCCGCCGCCAACTCCTCCGTCGTGTGCCCGGGATGGCGAGCATAGCAGCGTCCTAAACAAGGACAAAATCTCCAGATTTGCAGGGGCTTTCCCGACCCTTCCGCCCCCTCCACAGGTGTGGAAACCCGTGGGGGAAACTCCTCGCGCCCGCATTCCTCCGCGGGTGCCGCCTGTGGAGAAGTCGGTGGACGGCCTTCATCTATACTGACCCTCGACGTCCCCCGCGAAGGGGGGATGTTTCTGTCTCGGGACCGTTTTCTCACGCATGAAGCGCACCTACCAGCCCAACGTCCGACGCCGGAAGCGGAAGCACGGCTTCCGCGCCCGCATGTCGACGCGCGCAGGACGGCTGATCCTGAAGCGGCGCCGCACACGGGGCCGCAAGCGGCTCTCGGCGTAAGCTTCGCCGTCGTGAAGCGCGCGAACCGCCTGTCCCGCTCGCGGGACTTCGACGCCGTCTACCGTCACGGCCGCTCGGTCTCGTCCCGCTTCCTCGTCCTCTACTGGTTCCCGCAGGAGGAGGCCGGCTCGCCGCGCTTCGGCTTCTCCGTCCCGAAGTCGGTCGGCGGCGCGGTGGAGCGCAACCGGATCAAGCGGCAGCTCCGCGAGGTGTGGCAACAGCGGCTCGACGCCGTGGCGGCGGGGAACGACTACGTGCTGATCGTCCGGCCGGGCCTGCCGGAGGCGGTGGCGGCGAACGGCTTCGACTGGCTGGGGGCGCGGGTGGACGAGGTGCTCGAGCAGACGAGGGCGGCGGCATGAGCGCCGTGGCCGGCCGCGTCATGCGTGCGCCGTCCTATCTCGGAATCGGGCTCGTCTGGCTCTACCGGGTGACGTTCGGCGCGCTCTTCCCGACGACCTGCAAGTACCACCCGTCCTGCTCCGAGTACGCGATCCAGGCGCTGCAGACGCACGGACTCGTGCGCGGGAGCGCGATGGCCGGCTGGCGGCTGCTCCGCTGCAACCCGTGGAGTCGCGGCGGCCACGACCCGGTCAGGCCGCGATGAGCCATCTGATCCTCTTCTCGATCCCGATCATCACGCCGCTCGAGCACCTCGCCCGGAACGCGCTCGACTGGATCCACACGCACCTCGGTCTCACGTGGGCGTGGTCGATCGTCGCCCTGACGGTGATCGTGCGGATGCTGCTCGTCCCGCTGACGGTCAAGCAGATCCACTCGATGCAGAACCTGCAGCGCTTCGCGCCGCAAATGAAGGAGATTCAGAAGAAGTACAAGAACGACAAGCAGAAGCAGAACGAGGAGTTGATGAAGTTCTATCGCGAGAACAACATCAACCCCGCGGCGTCGTGCCTGCCGATGCTGGCGCAGCTGCCGGTCTTCATCTCGCTCTACTACGCGCTGCGCGAGTTCTCGAGGAATCCCCCGAAGGGCGACCTGTCGTGGCTCCATTTCGTCCCGAACATCGCGTGGCACACGAACACGTTCTGGGGCGGCTACGTCCTGCTCGTCGTCTACGTCGGCAGCCAGATGGCGTCGACGCTGTTCATGTCGGCGACGGCGGACCGGACGCAGCGGATCCTGTTCATGGTGATGCCGCTCGTCTTCGTCTTCATCATCGCCCGTTTCCCGGCGGGCCTCGTCATCTACTGGGTGACGACGAACCTCTGGACGGTGGGGCAGGGGCTGATCACGCGGCGGCTGATGCCCCGGCCGGCCGCGCCGGAGAAACGCACCTCCCGAACGGCGCCGAAGGCGGAGGAGCCGGAGCAGGAGGAGGGCGGCGACGGTGATGAGAACGGGGCGAAGCGGAAGCCGGCGCCGCCGAAGCCGCGGCCCTCGGCCCAGGCTGCGCCGCCGCGCCGCGTCCGCCGGAAGAAGAAGGCCGGTCGGCGATGAGCGAGGCCGAGACGGGCCTCGGCGAGCTGACCGTCGAGGCGACGGGCGAGACCGTCGGCGAGGCGAAATGGGCGGCGCTCCGCGAGCTCGAGAAGCGCCATCCGGGGCTCGACAAGTCCGCGGTGCGCTTCGAGGTCGTCTCCGAGGGTGAGCGCGGGCTGCTCGGCGTCGGCTACTCGCCGGCCCGGGTGGTCGCCGCGGTACCCGCGGACGCGGTCGCCGCGGAGGCGCAGGAGGAAGGCTTCGCCGGCGACATGCGCGGCCTCGTCGCGCGGATCGTCGCGGCGCTCGGCGTCGACGCCCGGGTCGACGTGCGCGAGGACGAAGGTTCGATCACCGTCATGTGCTCGGGTCCCGACGTCGGGCTGCTGATCGGCAGGCACGGCCAGACGATCGACGCGGTGCAATACCTCCTGAACGCGGTGGCGCATCGCGCGCAGGGCGACGAGCGAAAGGACGTCGTCGTGGACGCGGCCGGTTATCGAGAGCGGCGGCGCGCGACGCTCGAGTCGCTCGCGGTTCGCACTGCGCAGGAGGTGGTCGCCACCGGCCGGCCGATCGAGCTCGAGCCGATGACCGCGGTCGAGCGCAAGGTCGTGCACCTGCGCCTGCAGGACTACGACGGCGTCGGCACGACGTCGGAGGGAACGGAGCCGAACCGGTACGTGGTCGTTCTCCCGGCCGAGTGAGCGACCTCTACACCGATCTCGCCGATCTGTACGACGTCGTCTTCGACTGGGAGATCGAGGAGGAGGTGGACTGGCTCGTCGAGCGGCTCGGCCCCGGCTGCCGGACCGTGCTCGAGCCGGGATGCGGCTCGGGCCGCATGTTCGGCCCCCTCGTGCGCCGCGGCCTCGTGGTCACCGGGCTCGACCTGTCGCCGGCGATGGTCGCGCGCGCGCGTGCGCGCGGTGACGCGACGGTCGTCCTCGCCGACATGCGCGACTTCGATCTCGGCGTCTTCGACGGCGCGGTATGCCCGATCAACACGCTCGGCCACCTCTCGCCGGCCGACCTGGCGGCGCATCTGGTCGCGATGGCGCGCGCGCTCCGGCCGGCCGGCCGGTACCTCGTGCAGCTCGCGCTCGGAGCCGACGTCGGCGGGGCGTCGCGCTGGGAGGTCGAGCGGAACGGCGCGCGCGTGCGCGCGGAGTGGGTCGTCGAGGAACGCGATCTCGCGCGAGGCACCGAGGTGCACCGCTCCACCTTCGAGGTGCTCTCGGGCCCCCGCGCCGGCGAGGTGCACGAGCAGCTGCACGAGATGACGTTCTGGACGCCGGAGACGTGGGCGGCGGCGATCGCAGCCTCCCCGTTCGAGTGGGCGGCCGTGTACGAGGGTGTCGGCCGCAGCCGTGTCGACTTCGCCGCGACGGGCGGCCTCCTCTGGCACGAGCTCGCCCGCCGGTGAGCGGCGCGCTCGACCGCTGGCTCGAGGCGGTCGTCGCGACGCGCGGGCTGACGTCGCTTCGTGACGAGGCGGAGGCGCGTGCGGTGCTCGCCGACGACGCATTGCGCGCCGCCGACCTCGTACGGTCGTTCCCGGGCACGGTCGTCGACGTCGGCTCCGGCGGCGGCTCGCCGGGGATCCCTCTCGCGCTCGCGCTGCCCGAGCGGGAGTTCGTGCTCCTCGAGGCGGAGCGGCGCAAGTGCGAGTTCCTCGAGCGCTGGGCGCCGCCGAACGCGCGGGTCGTCCGCGGCCGCGCCGAGGAGCAGGAGACGGATGCCTACGGCGTCGCCGTCGCGAAGGCGCTGGCTCAGCCCCCGGTTGCGGCCGAGTGGTGCCTGCCGCTCGTGCGGCCGGGCGGCGCGGTGATTCTCTGGCTCGGCCCGAGCGCCGACCTCCCCGCGGTCGCGTACGTCGCTTCGCGGATCGGCGGGGGCCCGCCCGAGGAGCACGACGGCCTCGTCGTCGTCCCCAAGCTCACGCCGACGCCGTCCGGCTTCCCGCGCCGCGTCGGCGTGGCGAAGAAGCGACCCCTCGTTCGAGTGACGCCGCGTCCGCGGGGCGCGTCGATACCCGACGCATGATCAGGACACTCCTTGCGGCGGCGGCGGTGTCCGTCGCGCTCGTGCCCGCGGCGCTCGCTGCGGATCCGACAGCGGCGCTCACCGCCGATCTCCAGAAGCTCACGACCGACCGCGCGGCGATGCACGCCGCCGTCACGGCCGATCTCCAGAAGCTCACCTCCGACGCGCAGGCGGGCGGCACGAACAAGGCCGCGCTGAAGCAGACGATCCAGGCGGACATGAAGCAGCTCATGTCCGATCTCCAGAGCCACCACCAGACGATGCAGGCCGACCGGCAGCAGGCGCTCGCCGACCTCCAGGCGGCGAAGGCCGCGCACGTGAAGGCCGCCCAGCTGAAGTCGCAGTTCCAGCAGCTGTTGCAGCTCGCGAAGCAGGATCAGGCCGACTATCAGCAGGACCTGCAGCAGGCGAAGCAGGCGATAGCCGCGCTGAAGTCGAGCTTCGGCAAATAGCACTCCGCGCAGCGTCCGGGCCCGCCGCGAGAATGGCGGCGTGGCCCGGATCTACGCGCTCGCGAATCAGAAGGGCGGCGTCGGCAAGACGACGACCGCGGTGAACCTCGCCGCCTGCCTCGCCGAGGCGGGCCAGCACGCGCTCGTCGTCGACCTCGACCCGCAGGCGAACGCCACCTCCGGGCTCGGCATGCGCGCGAACGGCACCTCGAGCTACGACCTGCTCGACGGCGCCCCGCTCGAGACCCTTGCGAAGCACACCGCCTTCGCGAACCTCGACGTCGTGCCCTCGAAACCGGAGCTCGCCGGCGCGGTCGTCGAGCTTGCCCAGCGTCCCGACGGCGAGCGGTACCTCGCCCAGGCGCTCGCCTCCGGGACCTCGCAGTACGACTTCGTCTTCCTCGACTGCCCCCCGTCGCTCGGACCGCTGACGGTGAACGCTCTTGCGGCGTCGGACCGCGTGCTCGTGCCGGTGCAGGCCGAGTACTACGCACTGGAAGGTCTCGCCCAGCTCATGCAGTCGATCGAGCTGATCCGCCGCCGGCTCAATCCGCGCCTCGGCATCGGCGGCGTCCTGCTGACGATGGTGGACTCGCGCACGAAGCTCGCGCACGACGTCGAGGCGGAGGTGCGCCGCCACTTCGGTGCGCTCGTGTTCAGGACGTCGGTGCCACGGTCGGTGCGCCTCGCGGAGGCGCCGAGCCACGGGCTGCCGGCGATTGCCTACGACCGCCGCTCCGCCGGAGCGGACGCCTACTGGAAGGTGGCGATGGAGCTTGTCGAGCGTGCCTGAGGATCGTCCCCGGCGCGGCCTCGGCCGCGGCCTCGAGCTGCTGATCGGCGGGCAGCAGCCCGCCGGCGTCGAGCTGCTCGAGCTGCCCGTCGACGCGATCCACGCGAACCCGCGCCAGCCGCGGCGTCGCTTCGAGGCTGACGCTGCCTCCGGGCTTGCCGAGTCGGTCCGCCGCCAGGGCGTGATCCAGCCGCTGCTCGTGCGGCCGCGCGCCGCGGGCGGGTACGAGCTCGTTGCGGGCGAGCGCCGCTGGCGCGCCGCGCGCGAGGCCGGCCGGGAGACGGTGCCTGCGGTCGTGCGCGAGGCCGACGATCGCGAGACGCTGCTGCTCGGCCTGATCGAGAACGTCGCGCGCGAGCAGCTGACGCCGGTCGAGGAGGCGCGCGCGTACGCGGTGCTGATCGACGAGTTCTCGCTCTCCCTCGGCGAGGTGGCGGAGCGCGTCGGCCGCTCGAAGCCGTCGGTGTCCAACCGGATCCGCCTGCTCGAGCTTCCCGACGACATCCTCGGGATGCTCGACCGCGGCCAGCTCACGGAGGGGCACGCGCGGGCGGTGCTCGCGGTGCCCGACAACGAGGGCCGCCGCAGGCTCGCGCGCGAGATCGTCAAGAAGGGGCTGTCGGTCCGCGCCGCGGAGCAGCGCGCGAAGTGGGCCGGTGCGAAGCAGAAGCCGCGCGTGCGCGCGACGCCCGTCGATCCGGTGCTCGCGGAGAGGGTCCGCTCCGCATTCGCGCACCTCACCGGCTTTCACGCGAAGGTCGGGCGCGGGCGCGTCGAGCTCGTCTTCGCGGACGAGCACGAGCTCGAGGAGCTCGCCGAGGCGCTCGAGCGGGCAGCGTCCCGGCTGTAGCGCCGAGCGAGTACTAGGGTGGGCGCATGAGCGCGGCAGCGCCGCTCATCCGTGCCCGCGGCCTCGTCAAGCGCTTCGGCGACCTCACCGCCGTCGATGCGATCGACTTCGACGTTCGCCGGGGCGAGGCGTTCGGCTTCCTCGGCCCGAACGGCGCGGGGAAGAGCTCGACGATGCGGATGATCGGCTGCGTGTCACCGCCGACCGGCGGCGAGCTCGGCATCCTCGGGCTCGATCCCGTGCGGGACGGCCCGCGTATCCGCGCACGTCTCGGCGTCGTTCCGCAGGACGACACGCTCGACAACGAGCTGACGGTGCGCGAGAACATCGTCATCTACGGCCGCTACTTCGGGCTGTCGCGGCGTGAGGCGCGCGTGCGGGCGGAGCGGCTGCTCGAGTTCGTGCAGCTCGCCGAGCGCGCCGGCGAACGGGTCGACACGCTCTCCGGCGGGATGAAGCGGCGTTTGACGATTGCTCGCTCGCTCGTCAACGAGCCCGACGTGCTGCTGCTCGACGAGCCGACGACGGGTCTCGACCCACAGGCGCGCCACGCCGTCTGGGACCGCCTGTTCCGCCTGAAGCAGCAAGGCGTGACGCTCGTGCTGACGACGCACTACATGGACGAGGCGGAGCAGCTGTGCGACCGCCTCGTGATCATGGACCGCGGCCGCATCGCCGAGGAGGGCTCGCCGCTCGAGCTGATCCGCCGGCTGTCGACCCGTGAGGTGGTCGAGCTTCGCTTCGACGGCGCGACGCCCGATGTCGACGCGGCGCGGCTGGACGGCCTCGCCGCGCGCATCGAGGTGCTGCCGGACCGCGTGCTGCTCTACACCGACGACGGCGACGCGCTCGTTCCCGTCGCCCACGCGCAGCTGCACCCGCAGAGCGTCCTCGTCCGCCGCTCGACGCTCGAGGACGTGTTCCTCCGTCTGACCGGGAGGAGCCTCGTCGATTGACCGACTTCCCGCTTCGTGCGTACGAGTACTACGCCGCGTCGTACCGTCGCGTGTGGCGCGGCAGCGTCGTCTCCTCCGTCGTCAACCCGGTGCTCTACCTCACCGCGCTCGGCGTCGGTCTCGGGACGATCGTCAACCGTGGGCGCAGCCCGCTCGGGATCCCGTATCTCGACTTCGTCGCGCCGGGGCTGATGGCGGCGGTGGCGATGCAGATCGCGGCCAACGAGTGCAGCTGGCCGGTGATGGCGGCGGTGCGCTGGACGCGGCAGTACCACGCGATGCTCGCGACGCCGCTGCGTGCGCGCGACATCGTCGTCGGCCATCAGCTCTGGGTTGCGAGCCGCGTCGCCATGTCGACGACGATCTACGTCGTCGTCATCGCCGTGTTCGGAGCGGTGCGCTCGCCGCTCGGGATCCTCGCCGTGCCGGCCGCGGTGCTCGTCGGCGTCGCCTTCTCCGCGCCGATCGCCGCGCTTGCCGTGCGCGCGCCGAGCGATGCGACGTTCAACCCGCTGTTCCGCTTCGTGATCACGCCGATGTTCCTCTTCTCCGGGATCTTCTTCCCGGTCACGCGGATGCCGCACGCGCTGCGCGTCGTCGCGTACCTGACGCCGCTCTGGCACGGCGTCGCGCTCTGCCGCAGCCTCACCCTCGGCACCGCGCACCTGTGGCCGTCGCTCGCGCATGCCGGCTATCTGCTGCTGTGGGCGGCCGTCGGCCTCGTGCTCGCGCTGCGTGCGTACCGGTGGAGGCTCGTGCGATGACCGCGCTCGCCGCGACGCGCGGCCACCTTCTCTTCGAGCGGAACCTGATGGTCTACCGGCGGGCGTGGATGGTGATCTTCAGCGGCTTCTTCGAGCCGGTCTTCTACCTTCTCTCGCTCGGCGTCGGGCTCGGCTACTTCATCGGAGAGATCGACGGCGTCTCGTACGCGAGCTACATCGCGCCGGCGCTGCTCGCGTCGTCGGCGATGAACGGCGCCGTCTACGACGCGACGAACGTCTTCTGGAAGCTGCGCTACGGCAAGGTGTACGACGCGATGCTCGCGACGCCGGTCGGGCCGGTCGACGTCGCGCTCGGTGAGACGGCGTGGGCGCTCTTCCGCGGGTTGCTCTACTCGGCGGCGTTCATCGTCACCGCCGCGGCGCTCGGGCTGATGCACTCGTACTGGGGGCTCGCGACGTTTCCCGCCGCGGCGCTCGTCGGCTTCTCGTTCGCCGGGATGGGCATCGGCGCGACGACGTACATGCGCAGCTGGCAGGACTTCGAGCTGCTCCAGCTCGTGCTGCTGCCGATGTTCCTGTTCAGCGCGACGTTCTACCCGATCACCGTGTATCCGCCCGCGATCCAGTGGATCGTCCGCTTCTCGCCGCTGTACCACGCGATCCTGCTGATCCGCTCGCTGACGCTCGGCACCGTCGGCCCGCGGAACCTCGTCGACGTCGCGTACCTGCTCGTCCTCGGCGTCGTCGGGATCGCGATCGCCCGCCGCCGCGTGGCCGGGCTGCTCCTCACCTGACGGCCGCCACGCCGGGTACGGGCGTGCGCGGGGCCCGCTTTGGCGCTCCGGAGAAGTTCAGGGTCTTTTCGGGGCGATCCCGGAGGGTCTTCCGCGCGGCGCCGTCGCATGCTGGACCCGCTCGGTTTGCACATCCAGGCGGGAAGGGTGACGGAGATGGCAGGTGCAGCTATGACGACGGCGCATTCGCCGAAGAGCCTCACGGCGCGCGCGGCCGGATGGAGTGCGGCTCGCCGCTGGCGGGTGGTGCTGGCGTGGCTCGCGTTCGTGCTCGTCGCGTATGCGATCGGGACGGTTGCGGGCGTTGTGCAGATCACCAGCTCGGACAGCTCGATCGGCGAGTCGGGTATCGCCGACCGTGTGCTCGCGCGCGAGTTTCCGAAGGAGCGTGCGGGAGAGGAGGTGCTGATCCAGAGCAGCCGCGGCTCATTGCAGCGCAGGCAGCTGGCCGCTGTGGTCGGCGATCTCGTCTCGCGGCTCGAGCAGGCGCCGGCGATCGCAGCGATCCGGTCGCCGTTGAGTGCCGGGAACGGAGGGCAGATCTCCAAGGACGGACGTTCGGCGCTCGTCACCTTCCAGATCACGGGGAATCCGGAGACCGCGAAGGACCGGGTCGGACCGGCGCTGGCGGCGACCGCCGCGGTGCAGCGCGCCCATCGAGGGCTGTTCGTCGGCGAGGTCGGCGACGCCAGCGCCAACAAGGCGATCGAGAAGCGTGTCGCGGACGACTTTCGGCGGGCCGAGATCACCTCGCTGCCGGTGACGCTGCTCATCCTCGTGCTCGCCTTCGGCTCCGCGGTGGCGGCCGCGATTCCGCTGCTGCTCGGGATCACCGCCGTCGCCGCCGCGCTCGGCCTGACGGCGCTGCTCAGCCACGGCCTCCACGTCGACAGCTCGATCAGCTCGGTGATCCTGCTGATCGGACTCGCCGTCGGTGTCGACTACTCGCTCTTCTACCTCCGGCGCGAGCGCGAGGAGCGGGCGCGGGGGCGCTCTCTGCGGGATGCGCTGCAGATCGCGGCTGCGACCTCGGGCCGGGCGGTTCTCGTCTCCGGCCTGACGGTGTTGGCGGCGATGGCCGGGATGTTCCTGATGGGCTCGCGCACGTTCCAGTCGTTCGGGATGGGGACGGTTCTCGTCGTCGCGATCGCGCTCGTCGGGTCGTTGACCGTGCTGCCTGCCGTGCTGGCGATCCTCGGTGACCGGATCGACCGAGGACGGCTCCCCTTCGTTCGGCGCGTGTCCGGCCGCGGCGGGGCCACGCGTCTGTGGTCGGTGATCCTCGGCGGAGTGCTGCGCCGGCCGCTTCTCTGGGGCGGGCTCGCGGCGGCGCTGCTCGTCGGGCTCGCGATCCCGGCCTTCCGGCTCCATACGGTCGACTCCGGGATCCAGGGGCTTCCGCACGACCTGCCCGTGATCAGGGTCTACGACCGCACCGTGGCGGCGTTCCCCGGGCAGCCGTTGCCCGCGGTCGTCGTCGTCCGCGCACCGGACGTAGCCTCGCCGGAGGTCCAGGCGGGGATTGCCTCGCTCCGGCGGGCGGCGCTCGCGACCGGTGTGCTGCGCGAGCCGGTCAGCGTCGACGTCAGCGAATCGCATCACGCGGCGCGAGTCATGATCGCGATCACCGGCAGCGGCACGGACGCCGCCTCGAATCACGCGCTCGCCGTGCTTCGGCACCAGGTGATTCCGGCCACGATCGGCCGCCTGCCCGGCGTGCAGGTGCAGACGACCGGATGGACCGCGGAGAGCCACGACTTCAACGCGGCGATGAAGTCGCATGCGCCGTATGTGTTCGCGTTCGTCTTCGGTCTCGCGTTCCTGTTGCTGCTCGTCACCTTCCGCTCGATCGTGATCCCGATCAAGGCGATCGTCCTCAACCTGCTCTCGGTCGGTGCGGCCTACGGTGTGCTCGTGCTCGTGTTCCAGGACGGCAGGTTCGAGTCGCTGCTCGGCTTCCACTCGGTCGGCGGCGTCACCTCCTGGCTCCCGTTGTTCCTGTTCGTGATCCTGTTCGGACTGTCGATGGACTACCACGTGCTGATTCTGAGCCGCGTGCGCGAGGCGCACGACGCGGGCATGCCCACCGACGAAGCGGTCGCGCACGGCATCAAGTCCACCGCGGGCGTCGTCACCAGCGCCGCCGTCGTCATGGTGGGCGTGTTCTCGATCTTCGCCACGCTCGACATGATCGACATGAAGATGATGGGCATCGGTCTCGCCGTCGCCGTGCTCCTCGACGCGACCATCGTTCGTGCCGTCCTGCTCCCGGCCGCGATGCAGTTGCTCGGCGACTGGAACTGGTATCTCCCCCGCTGGCTCAGCTGGTTGCCCCGGCGCTCGGCCCGAGCCGAGCTCGCAGCACCGGCGCGTCGACCGCGCGAACCGCTCGGAGCGTGAGCGAGGTTCTGATCCGGGTCCCCGCCATCAACCGGAGGGACCGCGTCAGGCGCCCGGGCAAGAGACCGGGCCCGTCGTCCTCGCCCTCCACTCCGAGGCACGACCGAGGAGTGCGGCGCTTGAATGGGCGATCCTGGATTCGAACCAGGGACCTCCGCCTTATCAGAGCGGCGCTCTAACCAACTGAGCTAATCGCCCGCCGGGAGCGAAAGTGTAGCCGACCCCGCCTCGCACGAGTGACGCCGTTCCAGGGATCCCGAAGCTGCGGAATCCGGTCGATGGGTAGAGCGGTAGGGGTCAATGGCAGGTCCCATCTTCTTCACTGCGGCTGTGCGAATCGGCGACGAGGTCATCTACCACGGACGCGTGCTCGTCCTGCGCGGGCTCGAGCCCATGAGCGTGCCCATGCGGCGCGCCGAGGTCGAGGATCCCGTCACCGGCGAGCGCTTCGTCGTGCCGCTGGACGAGCTCGAGCCGACACCTCCGGGGTTCGATCCCGCGGCCTGAGCTATATTCGGACTGAGGCCTGGAGCCTCGCGCGCCATGCACGAGATGCTCATCTACGGGGTCAGCTTCGATCTGGTCGGTAAGCAGCCGATCGTCCTTCTCAAGACCGCGGACGGGAACAAGTTCCTTCCGATCTGGATCGGTCACAACGAGGCGGCCGCGATCCTGATGAAGCTGCAGAGCCAGGCGCCGCCGCGGCCGATGACGCACGACCTGTTCAGTGACGTGCTCGAGCAGCTCGGCGTGCAGGTCGTCCGGATCACGGTGACGGAGCTGCGCGAGAACACGTTCTACGCCGCGATCACGGTGACGCAGGACGGGACGGAGATCGAGGTCGACTCACGGCCTTCCGACGCGATCGCGCTCGCCATCCGCGCCGAGGCGCCGATCTTCGCGGCCGACCGCGTGATCGAGGAGTCGGCGATCGAGTTCGAGGGCGAGGACGTGAACGAGGAGCAGCTGGAGGCGGAGGTGTCGAAGTTCCGCAGCTTCCTCGATCACGTCACCCCGGACGAGTTCGCGCTGGAGGACGGCGAGGGCGAGGACGACTAGTCTCTGGCGCGAGCGCCGGAATCCGCTCGCGCGGATACCGGCACGCGCGAAGACCCCTGAAGCCGTCCGCATTCGCGGCCGGACGTCTCACTCAGACTTCGAGTTCTCCCCCGGCGCCAGCTCCTTCTTCGTCAGCTCCAGCACCGTCCCGAACAGCTCCTCGAGCCCCTGTTGCGACAGCGGCCCGCGGTTCGCGCGCGAGAGATAACGGAGCATCCACTCCTCCCGTTCCGGGTCGAGCACGTCGAGCCCGTGGGAGCGCTTGACCGCCCACATCTGGGCGACGAGCTCGAGCCGGCGGTTCATCGCCTCGATCAGCGCGCGGTCGTTGTCGGAGACCTGCTCGCGCATCCGGCGGATCAGCGGGTCGTCGTCGCTCGCCACGTCAATACACGTACACGGTCTCGCCATAGTCGTTCGTCGCGAACAGGATCGGCGCGATCCACATCGGCACGCGGACGCAGCCGTGGCTCGCGGGATACGGCGGGACGGACGGGTTCCCGTGGATCGCGTACCCGCCGGTGAAGTACATCGGGTCGTACAGCGTGCCGAGCGGGCTGGGGTCGAAGCCGGTCACCTTGCGGTAGATCGCGAAGCGGCCGCGCGGTGTGTAGTCGCCGGCGACGCCCGCGGTCGATACGGGGACGATCGTCGTGACACGACCCGCGCGGACGACGAAGAGCACCTGGCGGGCGACGTCGACCTCGATGTGGTCCGCCGGCTGCGCGTAGCGCGGATGCGGGCGGATCGGATGGTCGAGCTTCGCCCAGAACGCGGTCGTCACCGTTCCGGTTCGCTCGAGCCCCTGCACCTTCTGGAACGCGTACACCGAGTCGAGCAGCTCGCCGTCGAAGCCGGCGCTGCCGGAGGGGGCGAGGTAGCCGAGCGCTGCGAGGCGGTGGGCGAGCACCGAGACGACGGATCCGCTTGCGCCCTCGGCGAGCTGCGGGTAGGCGATCGTCGTGTTGGCGCTCGTGCGTGCGGGCTCCCAGCCGGTGGCGGGTCGTGCGCGCGCGGTGACGACGACGCTGCCGGGGACGCGCGTGTCGAGCGGGACGTCGAGCGCGCGGCCGGAGACGGTCTTCACGACGCTGCCGGAGCGGCTGACCGTGACGGCGAGCGTGCCCGCGGAGGCGGGCACGATGCGGGCGACGGCGTGGAGCCTGCCGTAGAGCGACGCGTCTCCTTCGAAGCCGACGGTGACCGTCGGGCGGACGGCGAGCTGGAACGGCTGCGACACCGCCTGGTCGGCGTGCGCGACGACGGCGCCGGGTGCGCCGGCGCGTGCGCGGATGCGGAAGCCGCCGCCGGGGCCGGTCGTGCCGCGGCCGAGCGTGCGGCTGCCGGAGGAGAGCGTGACCGGGACGTTCGCGGCCGCCGGGCGGAGCGACCCGGTGAAGACGGCAATCCGGCCGTACGTC
>Ga0335069_10001977_pt1 | contig 32207 bp, 21 predicted proteins | sample Lox_Sample_11_FD_206714 | JGI IMG/M metagenome (GOLD analysis project Ga0335069, IMG submission 206714) | Soil microbial communities from Loxahatchee National Wildlife Refuge, Florida, United States - Lox_Sample_1.1 | ecosystem: Environmental > Terrestrial > Soil > Wetlands | place: USA...
CCGCATTGTCGAAGGGGAAATCGCCAACCCCGCTGGATACGTAAAGCGCATCGTGCACGGGATCGTATGCCATGCCGTGGTAGGCGTTGGGAATCATCAGGCTTTGCTTTTCGACGGGCGTGCCCTGCGAAATGTCGTAAACGAACACGTATTCGCTCGACGGCGAGTTGGACGATGGGCGCCCATTGTCGGCGATGGGCTCGCCCGGTGCGAGCACCACGGGCGGCGCGGCGGCGAAGGCAAAGTCGGTCGAGAAGGAGTTGCCATTGGCAATGCGATTGAACCCGCTAGTCAGGACGAACAGGGTCTTTCCATCTGCGCTCACCACGCTCGAGACCCCTTGCCCGGCCAGCCAGGGACTGCCGTTTAGCAACCAGGGGGTGGTCAGCGGTTGAAAGCTGGAACCTTGGGGCGCCAGCGGCGTGATCCATTGGTTCATATTGGGAATGAACTGGGGGATCGGAGGCGGCGGCGGCGGGACGGGGTCGACGGAGGCGCCGCTGCACCCGCAGAAGAAGAGAAGAAGCACGGCGACCGGAATGAGGCCAAGCCATTGGAAAATTCTCATACTTCGTGGTGTCATGATTTGTTTTTTGCAAGGTGGTTGCCATTGCACATAGGTGATGAAACTCCGCAATGGACGCGGGCCGCCCCGCGTCAACATCAGAATTGCGACGGCGGGGCCCGGGAACTCAATTTCGAACGTCTTGCGAAGCTGCCTCTGCAGGGATGCAGGCAAATATAGAGAATCGCGATCCGCCTCGCCCAAGTACACCCGTCTTCCAGTCAATGTGCCGCGCATCGATCCCGGTGAACGGCTTGGTCGGCGGATTGTCGCCATTTCGGGAGCATTGCGCTCCAGGCGCGCAGTTCGAGATCGACGCTGTTTTCCGACGCGATCGATGGGTCCTGGAGTCGTTGCTCGGCCTCGTGTGCCAGCAGGTCGGCAATATGCACGGCCAGACCCAGGTCAATCGTATCTCCTGATTCGTAAATCGGTTGATGGTGACGGGACACCGCGGCAATCACCGCAGGGGGCAATCCCCACAAGCCCAGCAGGTAGGCTCCGATCTCGGCATGGGTAGCGCCCGTCATTTCTTCTTCGATGCTGTACAAAGGCCGATGCTCCCGGACCGAGGCCTCCAGGGCGCGCTCAAGCGGCTCCGGTTGCCTCATCGCCAAAACGAGTTTTCCGACGTCGTGAAGCAGGGCTGCAATGGATACCGCGGCGGAATCTTGCCCACCCACCGGCAGGAGAGCCGTAATGGCAGCGACGCAGCGGGAATGGCGATGGATCTCCTCGAGCGAGAACCCTGCCACCGGGCGCTCGCAAGGGAAGCTGCGAAAGAGCTCCACTTTGAAAACCAATTGCTGCAGAACATCCAAACCCAGATAGGCAACGGCCCGGGAAATGGTTGTGACTTCGCTGGTCAAGCCGAAGAACGCCGAGTTGACGAGTTGCAGCACCTTGGCCGCCACAGCCATGTCGCCTTCGACGATCGTACTTACTCGCTCCAGCGATGCCTTCGGGTCATTGAGCGCGCTCACCAGTGCAGCATGGGTGCCTGGTAGCCCGGGCAGTTCCCCGATACCTGCGATCACGCCCCGCGTGGCGAAGTCGGTAACCATGGAGGCGCACGCGAAACAGTTCCCAATCACGCTTCTCAATTTTTCCGGATCGCAAGGTTTGGAGAGAAACTGATGCGCCACCGGTACGGCGCGCATAGCGGCTTCCATCTCACACTGGCCGGAGAGCATAATCCGGATCATCCCCGGATGGCGCTGCCGCACCAACTCCAGCACGCGCGCTCCATCCATATTGGGCATGCGCATATCGGTGACAATCACATCGAAAGGGCCTGCTTCCAGGATGGCTTCTGATGACGGACCCGAGAAGGCAGTCCTTCGACGCGGAGCCGAAATTCTCCGTTTGATTTTGGCATATGAAGACTCAATACAAAAAGGCATTTCGCGGACCGAAACCGCGCACCGGCTCTCTATTCTCAACCCAAGATTCAGTCCTGAATTCTTCAACACTCTGGTAACTTTGAACCTTCAGGCGGAAGACGAGCCGTTTAGAAACTGCCGTATCGAGGAACTGGCACCAGGCATGATTATTCAGCAAGATATCCGAGGAGTTGACGGCGTGCTGATTATCTCAAAAGGACAGGAAGTGACCACTACAGTCATCTCCAAATTGAAAAATCTTCAGGCAAGGCACGCGATTCCCGGCAACATCACGACTTCGATTCCGCCGATGAAGCTCTCCTCCGCAGCCGTAGCATCCAGCTAAGTCGCTTCCGCCATTTCCGTTACCATTAGCCGCCCTTCAAATTGCGCGAAAATGACACGCCCATCAATGACATAGCGCAACCCTACCTCACCCAAGAAGCACATTGTCATGATTGATGTCAGCAAGATCGAAATTCGGGAACCGAAGCCATTCGAATTTGATCTGCGGATATTCCGCTAACCGGCATGTCACGCGCGTGCGCGACGCATAAAAGCGCGCGCACTCCTTGATGACGGCTCGCCGAATGCGCTCTCCCCACTTCAGAACAGCAGTTTCAGCAGAAACTGGAACTGACGCGGCGTGCCGACTCCTATCGGAGTTGTGTTCAAAGGTAGATAGATCCTACCGAAATCGAAAGCCGAAATGAGGCCATCCGGATTAGCGTACTGCGCCCGGTTGAAGGCGTTGAACATCTCAGCGCGGAACTGAAGTTGTGTCCGTTCCGTGAGAGGAAAACGCCTGGAGATTGCCCAATCCGATTGCCAGAATCCGGGACCGAGCAAGAAATTGCGGGGGACATCGCCGAATCCTGACGGGCAAGACCCGCCTGGATAGAGCGGATCTGCGGTGCCGGGGGTGCAAAAGGCCACGGGATTGAAAGTCCCGCCGGCCAGGTAAAGAGGCTGGCCAGGAACGAGATTGGGACGTTGATTGTTGGTGTTTCCGTCCGGGCCGGTCCCGCTAGTGGTGAGGTTCACGGGGAAGCCGCTACGCGCGATGAACACACTGCTGATCTGCCAATAACTGAAAATCGCCTTTGCGAAACTATTCTGCGCAAGATATGGTTTGCCGGCCCCGAATGGAAGCTCATAGATGAAATTTGCATTGAAAACATTGCGGGCGTCGAAGGCGCTGTTGGCCCTCTCCCCGCATTGCGAAGCCGGCCAGCAGGAGACATTCTGTGGCGCAAGGGAGTCGCCGTCGCCGCTACCCTCGGAACCGTCGTCGATGCTGTGGGACCATGTGTAATTGGCTGAGACCAGAAAACCGTTAGAGAAGGATCGTCTCAGCGAGAGCGCCAGCGCATTATACGAACTGTTGCCGATGTTGCCCCGCCAGGGAATTTGGGAGAAGGCCGGGTAGGGACGCAGCCCGGTCAGTGGGTCTTCAACGTTAACGTAGGAGAGCTGCAGCAGATGCGTGCCTTTACTGCCGACGTAGGCCAAATTACCGACGAAATTGCCGGGCAGCGCCTGCTCGATCGAAAGCCCCCACTGCGTTACATACGAATCCTTACGATTTCGCTGCTCCGCATTCGGTGATTGCGTGCCGCTGGAGCACGCCGGATTGCCCTCCGAATCTAGAACGATGGGGTAGCCAAGTCCTGGGCAGTTCTTCGCGGTCAGCGCGTAACTGATCACCTCGTTCTTATCGGGGATGTTCTGGTCATCCAATTGGCCGTCCTCGTGATAAATGCCAAAGCCGCTGCGAATGACCGTCTTCCCATCGAATCTGGCCGGGGCCCAGGCGAAGGCGATGCGCGGGTCGAAGTCGCCATAGTTCGGCGTGCCGAAGCTTGCGCCTACACCGCAGTAGCCTTGGGGTCCGCAGGTGGCGAAATCGAAAGGATTGCCGCGACCCAGCACTTCATGAAAAACACCAAAATAGCTGTACCGCAGACCCAAATTCACCGTGAACGTCGGCCGCCACTTGAACTCATCCTGGATATAACCAAAAAACTGCGTTTTGCGCAGGCCGTTTACGGGATACTCGCCCGTGATACTGGCCTTGTAGGATTGGTTAGCCTCAAAGGCGGTGAGGGAGTTGTAACTGATGGTGCCGTAGGCGCTGCTCCCCTGGTTCATCTGTATCCGGCGGACCTCGACTCCGGTCTTGATGACGTTTCTACCCTTGACCCAGGTGAGGTCGTCCAGCCAGGAAAATGAATTGCCCACTCCGGTGCTGACACGTCCATTGTTCAGGGAAGTGAAGCCCGCTACCGCGATCGCATCGAGGGACCCAATCGGATTGCGGTAGATCGTGTCGGTGGTGCCGCGATTGAAACCAAACTTGAAGTCGTTGAGCAGCGAGGGAGAAAAGATGTGCGTCAGCGCGATCACGCTATTGACGGGATAAGACGTGAGCTCCTGTTGCTCGTCGAGATATTGCCCGGCACTTGGAGAATACGGAAGAACGTAGTCGGCCTGATCGATGTTGGCGCGCCAAAAGACACTGGTCGCGTCGGAGAAGCGGTAGTCCAGGCGAAACATCCCCGAGTTTTCCTGGCCCACTTGGTTGCCTTGCCCAACGAACTGGGAAATGTTCGGATTGCTGGTCGAGTTCTGTCCTACGGGATAGGCGTTGATGATGGGTGCAAGGGCAGGCGACGTCGCCACCACTTGCGAACGAAAGGCCGCACTAGGTACATAACCGATGAGGGTCTGACCAAGATCTTGCCGGTAGCCTTCGTAAGCGACAAAGAAAAAGGCCTTGTCCTGCACGATGGGACCGCCCAGGGAGCCTCCGAACTGATTCAGGTGGAAGGAGGGCTGGTGGTTCGGATTCAAGGAGTCAATTGGATCCGTAGCATCGAAGGCGCTGTTACGCAGGAAGTCGTAGATGTCTCCGTGGAACCGATTCGTACCCGAAGACGAGCCTGCCCCAACCTGACCGCCTCCCGTGGCGCCAATCTGCGCCGTCGACAATATGGGATCAACGCGGATCTCCTCGATGGTGTCAAGCGGAATCGCCGCGCGCACATAATATAGCTGGGACTGGTTGATGATGAAGGTGGCATCGACGCCGTCATAGGTATAGTTGTTGTCGTCGCGGCCGCGGCCGGCATAGCGAATCGAGCGCTGGTTGCCCGCGCCCGGCCCGCCGGCGGTGTCAACCGCTGTGGGAACCAAGGCCGTCAAAGTAGCCCAATTCTGCCCATTCAAGGGAAGTTCTTGAATCTGTTTTCGTGCGATACCCGTGTTTAACGTATTGTTCGTCTGATCCAGCGATTGCGGGTCGGCCGAAACTTCTACTTTCTCCACCGGTCCAGCAACCTTCAGCATTACGTTAAGCACTCGCGTTTGCTGCAGCTTCTGTACCACACTTTCGAAACGCTGTGACTGAAATCCCGAGTGCTCGAATGTGACGGTGTAGCTTCCAACCGGCAGTTTAGGAAAGTAGTAAGCGCCCTCCGCAGAAGAGACGGCCGTCCGTTGCAGTCCGGTGGCCTCCTGGATTGCGGTCACTTCGACCCCCGCCAGTCCGTGCCCGGAGGAATCGCTTACCGTTCCGGTCAGTCCGCTGCTGTCTCGTTGTGCCCAACCGGGCGATACGAAACAGAGCAGGACCAATAGAACGCCTGAGGACAGGCCCCTCCGCCAGAGTATTCGCCTGCAAAGTCCAGCGAACCTCTTATTCAGCTTCGAGTGGTGAGGTTCGCCGAAGGCGTGAGTAGCAAGGAGGAGGCCCATATATAAGCAGCAGGACGCAAAACAGAGTAGCTGGATTGTGATCACGATTCCACTCCTGGGTTTGCATGGCGGCAAAAGGAAACGAAGAGCGGGCCGGCTGTTAACAGACTATGACCCGCAATCGGGTGCCTTTGGCGAACCGTGAGAATAGACCCTCAAGATTGTGAGCGAAGGCCCACGCTAAGCCGGAATCGTTAAAAGGAGTTGAGCAGATCGTAAACGGTTCTGTAAAAACCTCCTACCAGCGATAAGAGTTGTGCCGTTTTGGTCTGAATGTTAAGTGTTGGGGTCCATTGACGCGTGTAGCCGGCACTCTTAGCCTTTCTTATTGGCAGCGCCGGACGACCGCCATGGATTTCGTCGATCCCACCCCGAAAGAAGCGCTGGCAGCGCCCCTTGCCCGCTGGAACAACAGATCCACCAGGCACTATGGATGAGGGGCACGGGTACCGTGCGCGAGGTACTGCAGGATAGAAGCATCTGGCAGACCTACAGCACCGTCCTGACCACGATGGAGCGGCTGTTTCGCAGGGGCCTTCTCGGCCGTATGCGCGAAGGAAAAGCGTTCCGTTACTGGGTACGCTGCAACCCGGAGGAGTTGCAGCGCCGGACCGCAGTCAGCGGGCTGCGTCAGTTGCTTCGCACCCGACGCGCGGCCTTCCACCTTTCCTATTTCGTCGAAGCCGTTGGCGCGGAAGACGAGAATCTTTTGGATGAGTTACAGGCGCTGGTGAAACGCCAGCGTGCCGAGCTGCTGCTCAAGAAGACCAGCCGGTGATCACGTTGCGCAGCGCAATCGTGTGGCTTGCATTCTTGCGGCGATGTTCAACAGCCTCTCCCGCTTGGTCACGAGAAACGAAAAACCCTCTCCCCTGATCGGGGAGAGGGTCATTGCAGCTGCAGCGTGTTTTAGTCGTCCAGGTCAGCTTTGGCGGGTGCCGCACGGTTGAAGTCGCTCGGGGGCCGAACGGTTTTCTCACCGGGATAGGGCCGCGTGAATCCGGTGGCCTCGTACCAGTCGTAATGGCTGACCGTGTCCGGGTCTTCGGAGTCGGGCTTGGTGAGTTTGCCGGCGAAGATCTCCGTCTTCTTCTGGAGCCAGGCAGCTCTCAAAGCCGCAGCCTTCGGGCTGTCCTTCACTGCAGGTGTATTAGCGGATGCTACGGACGTACAATTCGTGCCCGAAGTCAGCGGGTACTCGGCCGGCACGTAAGTCCACGGCTGGAAGTTGTCCTGCGGCGGGTTGTCGGTGAAGACCGTCCTCATCGGCGAGGCCCACAGGTCGAACTGATTCATGGGCGTGATACCGAGAATCTGCTCGATGGTACGCGTCATGTTGACTTGCGTGTAGAAGGTGTGGTCGGCGGGACCGTTCTGCAGGACGTAGGGGCTGATGATATAGCCCGGGCTGCGGTGGCCGTCGACGTGATCGACGCCGTTCTGCGCGTCGTCTTCCTCGACGAAGATCGCCGAAGTCGACCAAATGGAGCTGTGAGTGATGATGTCGATAAAGCGGCCAAGCGCCAGGTCGTTATCGGCCTGCATAGCCATGGCGTTCGGTGGTCCGCCGGTGTGGTCGGAACTGATCCACATGAACTCCAACTGAGGCACCCTGTTGTTAGCCACGTCGTTGGCGAAGTCCTGCTTCCAGATATCGACGCGGAACTGGTCAGGAATGCCCAGATCGAACTGCGGATAGTTCTGAATCGTGTGGCTGACTACGTCCGGCAGCGGAGAGTACGAAGAGACGGTGTTGAAGTAAAACAGCTGCTGTTCCTGACCGCTTTCGTACGACACGGTGTCGTCATAGAACTGGCACCAGCTCGGCTCCTGGTTTCCACCACCCGGCGGGTTGAACAGGTTGTATTCGATGTACTCGCCGTAGTTCTTCATCGTGACGTTGGCCCGGGTCGCGGCATTGTACAGGTTTCCTACCGTCTGGTAAGCGATGGCATCGCCGCCGTTGGAGGGATAGTCGCGGACCCAGTCAGGCGACTGGATGTCGTCGGAGTACGGCGCCATGGCCTGGACGATCCAGTTGTGGCCATCGGCCGACTGGCGGCTCGGGTCGTAGAAGTTGTCCAGAAGCGGGAAGCGCTGGACCAGCGAGTGCGCGTTCGGCGAGTAGATGCCGCCGAAGACCGCCAAGGTGGGATCGCCATTGCCGGCGGCTACGTCGCCCAGCATCTGATCGTAGGTGCGGTTCTCACGAATGATCACGAACACGTGCTTGATCAGCGACGGATCGCCAATCTTCGCCGGAATGGCAACCGGCGTGGCATTCGGGTTGCCGCCTGAGGCTCCCGCGATGTTTACCTGCAGATCCCAGTGATTGTTCTGATAGACCTGAACGGTCATCTGCGCCAGCGCTGCGCTACCCGGAACGGGAACGATGCTGACGGTGCCCTGGTCCTGGTGGCTGTTGAAGCCGCACACGCCATAGTAGGTCGCGCAATTATCGGTCAGATCAGTGTTGGCGGTGCCGATGCCCTTGTCGTTAGCAACGATCAGCGTATTGTCCGCCGAGTCGAGCACGACCGCACTCGGCGCATAGCCGACGGGGATCATGCCTTTGACGGGTCTTGACACGCCGGCCGCAAGGTCGACGACGGCGACCGCGTTGGCGTTGTAATCCGCAACGTAGGCGACGTTATTCACGGCGTCGACGGCGATCGCGTTCGGCGCAGCGCCATAGGCCGGCGAGCCGGGCGTCCCGAATGACGGGCCATAGTTCCCGGCGCTGAGCACTCCGATCGGCAGCCCAAGGTTGATCTTCCGCACCTCCGTGTTGCTGGTCGTGTCGATCACGGAGATGACATCGCTATAGGTGTCGGCGACTAACAGGTACTGTCCCCAGAGAGCCATACCAGTCGGGTGCAGACCGGTCAACGTGATGGTATGGGTGAGCGAAAACGAGCCCAGATCGACCACAGAAATGGTGCTGGTGGCGATGGAGCCCGCGGGATAGTTCGCGACGACATTCGTACCGTTGGAGTACTCCTGGAAGTCGTCCTGGGTAGCAACCCGGCCGGCCTCATTGGAAACGTAAGCGGTGCGGCCGTTGCTCGAGATGACAACGTTGTTCGGGACGTTTCCAACACGAATTTCCGCAACCTGCGTCGGGGGTGTCGTGGTCAGGTCGATCTTGGTCAGCGAATCGTTCGTGTCCAGCACGGAGTAGGCAGTCCTGCCATCCGCCGAGATCGCGAGGCCGAGGGGATAAGCCGTGCCTGAAGAGACGGTCTGGCCGCAAGGGATCGGCGCGCTGCCCGTAGTTCCCGGAGGGCTGTTCGGATAGCAGGTGATGAAGGAGAGGTTCACCGGAAGCTGGATCTGAGTCTTGTAGGTGAGCAGACCGTCCGGCCCGATACTGGCAACGGTTACGTAGCTGTTGTCCTGGCTGAACAGCAGGTAGTTGCCGTCCTGCGTATAGGTGATGCCGGCGGTGCTGCCGTTGGCATGGCTGTTCGGGACAAACTCCTGCAAAATAGCGCCGGTAGTTACGTCAAAGACCTCGACGGCGCCAGTGACCGTCTTGGATCCCAAGGTCAGAACGGCGGCGGTGCGATGGCCATTGGAGAGTGGGTTGGGGTTGAGTGCGATGGCTTTCGCGCGAACCCCGGTGCCGCTGCTTTCCGTGGCAATGAGGTTGACTTGGGTTCCGGCGGGAGTGACGATCTGACCGCTAGCCACAAGCCAAGTGCCGTTTCCCAGCGGGCCGGGGTGGTAGGTTGGGAAGTATTGAGACTGAGCGAATGCCGAGACGCTCAACCCCATCCACAGCAGGCCGGCGATCAGGCCCCCCAGGATCCGGGAGCTCTTGCGTAACGAATTCATCTGCATAAAATGTTCTCTCCACAAGGAACTGGCTCAGGTTTGCACTGTCTAAAGGTTTGTCAGTTGATTGGTGGCAAGGTAATGCTGGACCTTGAGGCAAAGGTAGTGAGGAGCCGCGGACAGCCCGATGACGCGAACATTACGTTTTTGTCAGGTGGTGAGGAGGCGCTCCCGCCGCTTGGCCTTGCTGGGCGATTGGCATATGGAGTGTGACCGTCGTGCCCTGTCCAGGCTGACTGGCAATTTCAACTTTTCCACCGTGCAGCAGCATGATGCTCTGCACGATCGCCAGCCCCAAGCCAGTGCCGCCCGAACCCTGAGATCGTGAGGAATCAAGCCGGAAGAACCGATCAAACACTTTAGGCAGCGCCTCCGCTGGAATGCCAACACCCGTATCGCTAACTTCGATGTGAACCGCCGAATCTTCCGAGCCGGCAGCCAACACTACCGATCCCCCCGGGGGGGTGTGCGCTACGGCGTTTGACACCAGGTTGCTCACCGCCCGCTGCACCAGTGTGCGGTCCAACTTGGCGATTACCGGCGCTTGGTTCGCGCTGGTGGTGAGCGAGACACCAGCCTCCGCTGCCGAAGCTTCGTAATACTCACGCATGCCATCGAGCAACTCGACGAGATTGACCGGTTCGCGGCGGAGATGCGCTAGCGGACTCTCTGCGCGGGCCAGAAACAGCAGGTCGCCGACGAGGTCGGAAAGGCGCACGGCTTCTTCCAGGCAGGACTCCAGCACTTCGCGGTATTCGGTGATGGTTCGAGCTCGCGCCAGCCCAACTTCAGCTTCACCGCGAATGTTGTTGACCGGCGTGCGCAGGTCATGCGCAATGTCGGCGGAAAATCGGGAGATGCGTTCGAACGAATCTTCCAGGCGATCCAGCATTTGATTGAAGGTGCCGGCCAAGGACGCCAGTTCGAATGGATAGCCGTCGGGAAGGATTCGCTCACGCAAGTTTGTCGAACTGATGCGGCGCGCGGTCGCCGCCATGTCTTCTACCGGCCGAATGCCGCGTCGTGCGATCTGATACCCGATGAGCGGCAAGACCACGAACGTTCCCAGGAGAATGCTGAAAAACCAAAGCCGATAGCGCTCGAGAAATTGTTCCTGCTGGGAGACGTCGATCGCAATCTGAATCGTGTCGGTCTGAGTGGGAGGGGAGCCGACCGGCGCTGTCGTGGTAGCAACGCGAAAGACCTGCCCGTTCCTTCCGTTCATGCGAAGAGTACGGCCAGAGTGGTTCCCTGATTCCCTGGTGAGTTGCGCCAGATCCAGCCGCTCCTCCATCCCGGGCGTCACCAACAGCGGCTGGTTTCGTTCGTCCAGCAGGCGAATGTAAAACTGTTCGTATCGTCGCGCCGCCGTTTCCAGGTCGATTTCCTCTTGCAGAGCCTCCCAGTCGTTCGGGCGCTCACGCAACAACGTGCGCACCACGTTGAATTTGTCGGCGATAAACAGCTGCGCGTCTCGCTCCATTTCAGTGACTGTCAGCAGATAAAGGCTGGCGGTGGCAAGGAGTACCAGAAGCAGGCCTGCAAGGGCGTACGCTGCAGTCAAGCGGAACGCCAAAGTCCTCCACAGCCGCGAGACCAGGGCGAAACTGTCAGGCGGCTTCCATGACATAGCCCGCGCCCCGAACTGTATGGATCAGCTTCCGCGGAAAGGGATCGTCCACCTTCCTGCGCAGCCTTCGCACGTTGACGTCGATCACGTTCGTATCGCTGTCGAAGTTCATGTCCCATACGGCTTCCGCGATCAGCGTTCGCGAGAGTACCTCGCCGGCATGCTGGGCCAGCAGCGACAGCAAAAGGAATTCCTTGAGGGTCAGTTCCAGCCGTTGTCCCGAGCGGGTGACACGCTGGCGCCGTAGATCGATCTCCAGATCGGCCATGCGTATGACTTCTTGCTGCCGTTGCGGCCCGCGGCGCAGCAGTGACCGCACTCGCGCCAAAAGTTCGGAAAAGGCAAACGGCTTCACCAGATAGTCGTCGGCGCCCAGTTCCAATCCTCGTACCCGCTCGTGGATCGCATCGCGCGCCGTGAGAAAGAGCACGGGCGTTTGTCGTCCGGCTTGACGCAAGCGCATAAGAACTCCCCAGCCATCCAGACTGGGAATCATCACGTCAAGTATCAGCAGATCAAATTCCACTTCCAGCGCCAGGTGCAGGCCGTCCAAGCCATCTGCTGACACTTCGACGCTAAAGCCCGATTCGCTCAGCCCCTTCTTCAGGAACTTTGCGGTTTTCACTTCGTCTTCAATAACTAGAGTTCTCATACATCTCTTTTGGCCGTGAGCGGGGCGGCTGGAGTTCCGTCAATGACAGATCTCAGCTTCTTTGGCGAGAACGCGAAACAGAACACTACCCTGATGCGTGGAAACCGCGAAAAACAAGCCAGAACGGGAGATTTGCGCCTGCCATGCGGATCGCACTGAACTGGGCGTCTGTCACCTAAATAAGATGCCAAGAATATGGCTGCAAGATGAAGGCACAGAAAAGGTTCTGTTAAACGTACGGACTATCTAATTCCAAGGCGTCTCTGGGCACTGCCTATTCGCAGCGCAAGGCCGCCATGGGATGAATGCCTAAGGCACGCCGCGCCGGGATGTAGCATGCCAGCAAAGCCACCGCGCCCAGCAATAACGCTACTCCAATCAAGGTGGGCGGGTCCGTCGGCTTGACGTCGAAGAGAAGGCTGACCATCACGCGTGTCAGCGCGATCGCGCCCGCGAGTCCGAGCACGATGCCCAACAGTGCAAGCATCACCCCCTCCTTCATCACCAACCGCAGGACATCGCGACGCTGTGCTCCCAAGGCGACGTACACGCCGATTTCATGCGTTCGCTGATTGACCCGATACGCCATCATGCCGTAGATGCCGACTCCGGCGAGTGCGAGGGCGAGCGCGGCAAAAATCCCCAGCAGCAGCATGTTGAAACGCTGTTGCGCCACCGAGACCGCCGTCAGATCGTCTATTGACTGAATGTCGCTGATCGGAATCTGGCTATCCAGGCTCCAAACCTGCTTCTTTACATCTTCGACCAGCTCTGCGATGGGCGAGCGCGACTTGATGACCAGGGTCATCCATCGCCGCCACTGCTCGTCACTCTGGCTGAAGAGAGAATAGATGGCGGGGTCCACCGGCTGGTTCAAGCCCGACTGTTTCACGTCGGCTGCGACGCCGATGATCGTCATCCACTTGTGCCGCTCGCCGGTCCGCGTCCAGTCAATGCGGGTGCCGATCGGGTTCTGGCCGGGCAGATATTGGCTCACGAAGGCCTGGTTAACTACCGCGACGAGCGGTTGTCCTTCGCGGTCGGTGGCGACAAAGTCGCGTCCGGCGCGGATAGGAATCTGCATCAGGCGGAAGTAGTCGCCCATGACAGCGAGTGTTTGCACCTCTGGTTCTGTTCCCACCGCAGGGGTCGGCCGTCCATCGATGACGACGCGATGATCCACAAAATTGCCGGACAGCGGAATGTCGCTGATCATTGCCGTCTCTACTCCGGGAAGAGCATTAATCCGTGCCAGCAAATCTCTGCGGAAATTCGTCTGTGAAGGTATTTCTGGATAGCGGGTGGCCGGCAGCTGAAGGTACATCGTCATCACGTTGGCGGGATTGAATCCCGGATTGACAGAGCGCAGCCGCAGGAAGCCCTTAATCAGCAATCCCGCGCCTGCCAGCAGGATGAGTGCCAGGGCAACCTCAGCGGTGATGAGGAAGCTGCGCAAGAAACTGCGCGAACGGCCAATGCCGGTGACGCGCTGGTTCTCCCGCAAAGCCTCCGCGACATCGCCGCGCGAGGCGGACCATGCCGGCAACAATCCAAACAGCAGGCCGGTCAGTAACGAGATCGCGAAGACGAATGCGAAGACTCGGGCGTCCATGGGAATGGTGTGAAAGTGATGGAGCGCCGCAGGCTTGAGAGCAATCAGGAACATGGTTCCCAGCTTCGCCACCAGCAGGCCGACTGCGCCGCCGACCAGCGACAACAGCGTGCTCTCTGTGAGCCGCTGCCGAATCAGGCGGCTGTTCCTGGCGCCCAGCGAGGCGCGAATCATCAGCTCGCGCTGACGCGCTACCGCACGAGCCATGAGCAGCATCGCAAAGTTCGCGCAGGCGATCAGCAGTACCAGCCCGACCGCGCCGAATAAAATCAGCAGCGCGGGACGAATATTTCCCACTAGCCAGTCGTGCAGAGGTATGAGGATCGTGCCGCGTGCTTTCTCGGTATCGGGAAATTGCTCGGCCAGCCTGCGGTCAACCTGCGCAATATCGCCTTGCGCCTGCGCCAGCGTCACCCCGGGCTTCAGCCGCCAGTAGGTATGCATGAAGTGCACGCCGCGAAAGGGCGCAGCCTCGGGATACGCCACCCACAGCGAGACGAAGACATCCGCCGGTTCTTTCGGCAGGTGGAAATCACTGGGCATCACGCCGATCACGGTGTAACTGTTGCCGCTCAGCCGGATCCCCTTGCCCAGAATGTGCACGTCGCTGCCCAGGAAGTCCCGCCAGAATGGGTAACTCACCACGACATTGCCTGGTCCGCCCTTCACGTCCTCGTCATCGGAGATCCAACGGCCCAGCATCGGTTGGACGCCGAGCGTCTGTAGCAGCCCGGCGTCAACATATGCCGCGTGTATGCGCACCGGCTCACCATTGCCGGTAAAGTCCATCGGCTCGATATTGACTCCGCCGCTGGCGGCGAAAGAACTGGTCTGGCGTTGAATGTCCTTCAGATTCGGCCGCGAGTCGTTTTGCCGCGCTGCCAGTAGCTCCTGCGGGTTGGGATACGGCAGCGGATTCAGCAGAACGCTATTCACCACGCTGAAGATCGCGGTGTTCGCGCCAATGCCGAGGGCCAGCGTGAGGACAGCACAGGCGGTGAACGCGGGTGCACGAAGCAGGGTCCGAGCGCCGTAGCGCAGGTCCTGCACAAGTGTCTCGAGAAAGCTAATGCCTCGCGCTTCCCTGCACTCGTCCTTTACCTGATCGATACCGCCGAATTCCAGTCGGGCACGCCGGGTGGCTTCCTCTTCCCTCATCCCCGAGCTCACGTATTTTGCAATTTGCCGCTCCAGGTGGAAGCGCAATTCGTCGTCGAGTTCATTCTCGGCGGCTGGGCGCCGGAACAACGTTCGCAAGCGGAACATCAAGTCGTGAAGCAAAGCGCCACCTCCTCTAGGCCGTTTCCAGGATCTGGGTTACGGCGGCCGTCAGCTTCTCCCAGGCATCGCGTTGCACCTCGAGCTGGCGCCGCCCGGCCCTGGTCAGCTCGTAGAACTTGGCTTTGCGATTGTTCTCTGAGGTACCCCAGCGCGCCTTGATCCAGCCGCGGCGCTCCAGGCGGTGAAGCGCCGGATAGAGCGAGCCTTGCTGCACACGCAGCACATCGCTGGAGATTTGTTGAATGCGCTCCGCGACCGCCCAGCCGTGTAGCGGCTCCAGCGAAAGCGTCCGCAGAATGAGCAGGTCCAGCGTGCCCTGTGGAAGATCGACCGATCGTGATGGCATCGCGCTCCCCTATTGCTTCTACAGGAACCTACTCCAGTCTGATGTAGAAGCGCAAGGGGTCAGCTCTGCGGATGGGATGAATGCCACTGCATCCTGCTTCGAGCACCCCATATTTGGGACCGCTTGAAATGCAAGCTCCCTAAGACTTGGTTTCTGGAAGCTACAGGCCTTCACGGCTGTGGGTCGACATCGACAGCATCAGTGCCGGCCCACTTTTCGGCTGACTCCGATCGCCTCGGGAGAAACGTTCGTCGATGACGATGGAATCTCCTCGGGGGACCCTGGGAGACCTCTTGCCAAGCCCGCGAGTTCGAGCTTGCCTTACAACAGCTTGCAGCAAACCGCGTCAGTAACTGAGAATATTCCCAAATGGGAGCGGCCCAATTTTAGTGCTTGACACGAACAGGGCTGGATTGTAAACAATGTGTCACACTTCGTTATTTGCCGTTGCGTGAAGTAACCAGCTAAACTTCACGTCTCACTTATAACAACCCCGACCAAATCGAAGCGGCGGAATGCATTTTTCTGAGCTCGGGTGGGAACGCTCCCTGCACGGCTCGCGAGTGTGCGATTGAGCCGTCGAGGTTTTGTCAGCTTTATAAGGTGTTTTGGAGAAAACATGAATATTCGGCGTGCCGTAATGTTGATGGTTGCTTTAGGTTTGACCGCCCTGTCTGCTGCTGCACAGGACGGGATTGCAAGTGGGCCAGGACCCCAGGCGCTGCGATTCACCCCTATTAACCCGTGCCGGGTGGTGGATACGCGCAATCCAACCGGGCCGTTTGGAGGTCCGGCGATTCAGGGAGGAATGTCGCGAAACTTTCCGCTGCCACAGGGCAGCTGCGGGCTTCCACTTGGGGCTACGGCTTACTCGCTGAACGTGACAGTGGTGCCCTCCGGTCCCCTGGGCTATCTGACAATCTGGCCCACCGGACAGCAGCAGCCCGTGGTTTCGACCATGAACTCACCGGACGGCCGCGTCAAAGCCAACGCGGCGATCGTGCTGTCGGGTAATGGCGGGGCCGCGGTCAGTGTTTATGTCAGCGATACAACCAACGTAATTCTCGACATCGACGGCTACTTCACGCCGGTCAATAGCTCTAACCTTGCGTTTTACCCCTTGACTCCGTGTCGTGTAGTGGATACCCGGAATCCCACGGGTGAGCTGGGTGGACCATCGTTGGTGGCAGGAATGGAACGTGACTTTGCGCTTCTGCAGAGCTCGTGCAACATTCCGGCCACTGCGCAGGCCTATTCCCTGAATGTAACCGTCGTACCCCACAGCGCGTTGGGGTATCTTACGGTGTGGCCGGCGAGTCGCCAGCAACCGGTCGTCTCGACCTTAAATGCGCCGACCGGAGCAGTCACGGCGAATGCGGCCATCGTTCCGGCTGGCGCAGGGGGCGATATTGCTGTGTATCCGACCGACGACACCGATCTGATTGTTGACATCGACGGCTACTTTGCCGCGTCGGGCATGAACGGTTTATCCCTGTACGGGGTGACTCCCTGCCGCGTGCTGGACACCCGCGGGGGAAATGGTGCGTTCAGCGGGGAACTTACCGTTGACGTTACCGGCAGCTCGTGCGCCGTACCCAGCACTGCACAGTCTTTTGTCCTGAATGCCACGGTGCTACCTCAGGCGCCGCTTGATTATCTGACCTTGTGGCCCGATGGACAGCAGCAACCGCTGGTGTCGACGCTGAATGCGTCGGATGGCGTAGCCGCATCGAATATGGCGATCGTGTCGACGACGAATGGCTCAATCGATGCCTATACGACGGACCTTACTAACCTGATCCTGGACATATCCAGCTACTTCGCTCCGTAGCTCGGCCAAGCGGCAGGGGGCTGTCATCCCAACCGGATGAGAGCCCCATTCATATCCAATTCATACCCGGTGGGTTAAACTGCTGAACCGAAGCAGAATTCCTTTTCTTCAGCGCTCTTCGATCCGACGATAACGTCGATCCCGTGCGAGAACGAGTCGATGATCAGCAATCCTGAGCAGAACCAATATCGCCGCCATCTCCCGCAACGGCAGTGGTCAAATGCCGGTGTCTTATTCGTGATATCGCTGTTGCTGATATTCGCTGCCGTTCCTCTTGCCGAGGCGCAACAGTACACAGTCTTGCACGACTTTATGGGGAACAATGATGGCTCCGAGCCCGCCTACGGACTCATGATGGATAGTTCGGGCAATATCTACGGCTCTACGTTTTCGGGAGACACGGGGACGGGCACCATCTTCGAAGCCTCGCAGCAGAACTCCACCTGGACGTTGAACACTCTTTATCACTTCAGCGGTGGCTTGGACGGGGCCGTCCCTTATGGCGGAGTCATCTTCGGACCTGACGGCGCGCTTTACGGCACCACGGCCTACGGCGGGTATGGACCTTGTGCCACATGGGGCGGCAAAACCGGCTGCGGGACGGTGTTCAAGCTGGTGCAATCAGGCGGCAGCTGGACGGAGAGCGTTCTGTTTTATTTTCAGCAAGGCCCTGAAGGCGGAACGCCCTACGGTGGACGGCTGATCTTCGACCAGGCGGGAAATCTCTACGGGACGGCGTTCAGCGGCGGCGCGGGCAACTGCAGCGGAGGCTGCGGCGTCGTCTATGAGCTTATGCCCTCCAATGGCGGCTGGACGGAGAAGATTCTCTATACGTTCGCCGGCGGAAATGACGGCGCGTCGCCCTGGGCAGGCGTGGTTTTCGACCAGCAGGGCAATCTTTACGGCACAACCGAGTTTGGCGGTGCTAACAATGCGGGCACCATCTATAAGCTGACACCCTCGGGTTCAGGCTGGACCGAAACAATCCTCTACACCTTCCACGGTCAGGATGATGGGGCAAGGCCCTTCGCGGGATTGACCATGGACCGGACAGGCAATATGTTCGGCGCCACCAGCGCCCGCGGCGTCAACGATGGCGGGACGGCTTTTGAACTCACACCTTCGGGATCTGGCTGGAATTTCCAGACCATTTACAACTTCACCGGAACCCAGGCGCAACTTGCCAACGGGCCGGTCTCTAACCTGATCGTGGACGATGCGGGTAACGTCTGGGGCGCAACCGCAGGCGACGGCCAGTATTATCTCGGTTCAGTGTTCCGGTTGACTCCCACCAGTAATGGCTGGAGGTATACCTCGCTTTACGACTTCATGGATATGGCGGACGGCGCGCTTCCCCGCAGCAACCTGGTTTTCGACGGTAACGGGAATATCTACGGTACGGCCGCCAACGGCATGGACCTTGACCAGTGCGTGGGTTCCTGCGGCGTCTTCTTCCGGGTCACCAACCCGCAACAACTCGTTCCGCTGACTCCCTGTCGGGTTGTCGATACCCGCAATCCCAATGGACCGCTCGGTGGTCCTGCTATTCAGGGCGGGACATCGCGTGATTTCCCGATCTCCGGCAATTGCGGTATTCCAACCTCTGCCAGCGCTGTATCACTGAACGTGACCGTGGTCCCCAGAGGCAGCCTGAATTATTTGACGGTGTGGCCCACCGGTCACCAGCAGCCGCTGGTTTCACTTATGAATTCGCAGGACGGGCGGGTCAAAGCCAATGCGACCGTTCTGCAGACCGGAGCCGGAGGCAGCATCAGCGCATACGCCACCGACACCACCGACGTCATCGTCGATGTGAACGGCTACTTCATCCTGCCGGGTGCTGCACCGCAAGGCGCTTCGACGCTAGCGTTTTATCCGCTAACGCCTTGCCGTGTGGCAGATACACGAAATGCCGACGGAGAGTTGGGCGGCCCGATGCTGACCGGCGGCCACGAACGCGATTTTCCGGTGCTCGACGCCACCTCCTGCGGTATTCCATCCAGCGCGCAAGCTTATTCTTTTAACGTCACCACCGTCCCCAGGCATACGCTGAGTTACTTGACGGTGTGGCCGGCGGGACAGCAACGCCCTGTGGTTTCCACTCTGAACTCGCCCACCGGAACCGCGACTGCCAATGCCGCCGTTGTATCGGCAGGAACCGGCGGAGCCGTAGCTGTATATCCCACGGACGACACCGATCTGATTCTCGACATCAATGGCTACTTCGCGCCGCCGACGGGGGCCCACGGGTTGTCGTTCTATCCCGCGCCTCCCTGTCGTGTGGAGGACACTCGCCAGGGCAACGGTGCTTTCAACGGCGAGCTGACGGTGGATGTGCAGCATAGTCCCTGCCAGCCGCCCAATGTGGCACAGGGCTACGTCTTCAACGCTACGGTCGTGCCGACGGGGAGCCTGGACTATCTCACGCTATGGCCAGACAGCCAGAACCAGCCGCTGGTATCGACGTTGAATGCCTATGACGGGTTCGTCACGTCGAACATGGCGATTGTGCCGAATGTAAACGGCTCGATCGACGCCTATTCTGCCGGCCTGACACAATTAATTCTGGACATCTCCGGCTACTTCGCTCCATAAGTCGGATTCGTCCGGGAATGTAGCACCGGACAATTGACCGGTCGAAGCTGATGCATTTACCATAATTCTGCGGGGGTGGTGGTGAAGCTGGTTATCACGTCGCCCTGTCACGGCGAAGGCCGCGGGTTCGAGTCCCGTCCACCCCGCCAGATTCCTCCCGACTTTCCTTCCTGATCGTTCTCAGGCGAATAAAAGCCAAAATCTGCCCACTCCAGGCCATGATTTCCGGAGACTAACCTTCGACCGCATTAAACCGTACAGAGGAACTCCGAAACCGCACCGCGCAACGCGGCGATCTCCTGCAGAAGCACGCCCGCCGGCGTCTGTACGCCGAGGGTCGAACCAGCCTCGGTTAGGTCTTCTACCGCAGTTGCGGCCTCGCAGGCACGAACTCCGCCAATCGTGCCGGCGCTGGTCTTCAGACGGTGAGCAATGAGGCGGACTAACGCCGGTTCGTCTTCCTTGATGCTCCGCGACAGCTGCTCGGACAGGCTGGAGCTCTCTTCAAGAAACAGCTCGCAGACCTCGTTCAACAGCGCGCGGTCACCTCCGGTGCGCTCCAGAGCACGGCCGACGTCCATGGTGACGGGGACATCCGGTATCGCCGGAGCGGCGGGCAACTCCTTCGGTTGGCTCAAGGTCTCCAAGGCAGTGATCAGCTCCTTCTTGTCGAGCGGCTTCGCAAGGTACATGTCCATGCCGGCCTCAAGACACTTCTCGCGATCGCCTTTCATGGCGTGAGCGGTGAGGGCGATGATCGGCACATGCTGGCCCGTGCCGCGCTCACGCGCGCGAATCAGATGAGTGGCTTCCAGCCCATCTACTTTGGGCATCTGCACGTCCATGAGAATGGCATCGAACGGTTGCTCCCGGCTGAGGGCCACGGTCGCCTCCCCGTCTTCGGCAACAGTTACGGCGTGACCTTCCTTCTCCAGCAAACGTACCAGCAGCCGCTGGTTGACCCGATTGTCCTCCGCAATCAACAGGCGTAGCTGGTGCTTGGTTGCTGGTGAAGCGGGCTTGTGCACTTCCCCAGGCGATGCGGCAAAATCATGGGCCAGAACCCGCACCACCTGCTTCAGCAATTCGCCGCGGCGAATCGGCTTGATCAGGTAAGCTTGCACGCCCAACTCACGGCAGCGGGCGATCTGTTCCGGCTGACGGAGGCCACACGTGAGCATAATTACCGTCGCCCCGGCCAGCGTGGGATTCTTCTTGATAATTTCCGCTAACTGGAATCCGTCCATCTCCGGCATCTCCCCATCGATAACCACCAGCCGGTAGGGATCTCGGGAGGCTGCTGCCGCCTCCAGTGCCGACCGCCCGCGGAGGGCCGTTTCAACCGAATCCGCCTTCATGCCGAAGCTGGTCAACATGCCGGCGACGACGCGCCGATTTGTGAGGTTATCGTCAACCACCAGAGCGCTCAGCCCACGCAGGAATTCCGGAACACTGTGGTTCGCGGGAGCCCCGGCCGGCAGAGGCAGCACAATATGAAATTCGCTGCCTTGTCCTACGTGGCTATCGACCCACAGGTCTCCGCCCATGAGAGTGACGAGCCGCGACGAAATCGCCAGGCCCAGACCGGTGCCTCCGTAGCGCCGGCTATGCGAGGTATCGGCCTGCGAAAACGCTTCGAAGATGGTCGGCTGCTTCTCGCGGGGAATGCCGATGCCGGTATCGCGAACCATCAGGTTAAGCACGTCGGGCCCGCGTCCCTCGGCGCACTCGACCACTACCGCGATCTCACCCCGTTCGGTGAATTTGACCGCGTTGGCAATCACGTTCAGCAGCACCTGTCGCAGGCGATGCGGATCGCCGATAACGTTTTCCGGAACCGCCGGCCGAATGTCGTACGCCAGCTCCAGTCCCTTGCGATGGGCGGTGGGGGCAAAGCCGCGCAGGGTTTCGCTCAGCAGATCGCAGAGACTGAACTCGACGTGCTCGAGCTCGATGCGCCCAGCCTCGATTTTGGAGAAGTCGAGAATGTCGTTGATGATCGACAGCAACGACTCGGCCGAGGTCTTCGCCATGGAAATGTAATCGCGCTGCTCCGGCGTGAGATCGGTCTCCAGCGCCAGCTCCGTCATGCCAATTACGCCGCTCATGGGCGTGCGTATCTCGTGGCTCATGTTGGCGAGGAACTCGCTCTTGGTGCGATTTGCGAACTCGGCATCGTCACGCTGCTTCTCCAGCTCATGATTGACGCGCGTGCGTTCCGCGAGTTCGTTTTCCAGACTCTGCTCTTGCTGCAGCAGTTGCTGGTCGCGGCGCTGGATTGCCGCCAACATCGCGTTGAACCCGCTGGCCAGCCGGTTGATCTCCCCGGTGCTATCCAGGGGCAGACGCGTATCGTATTTCTGCTGCTCGGCGACCCCGCGCATCGCATCGACAAACTTGTTAACGCCAGAGGAGACCTTCCGTTGCAGAATGAATCGACCCAGGTAGATCAGCAGGATTGCGGCCAGCATCAGGCCGGCGGTCACCAGCGTCGTCATGCCAACGAAACGGGAGGAGAACTGGAGCCCGGGCGAAACTCCGAACAGCATCGCAGCCAAAACCGGCTCGCAGCCGTGGCACGGCATTCCGGGTGGCCTCATGTTATGGATATCGGCCCTACGTGCTTGCGGCTTTACTAAATTCTCGTTAATTGCAGTACGCGGGAATGCTAACGCGAGGAAACGGCCCACCCCATCGCAGTTGGCAGATTGCCTTTTACTTGTTGCTTAGCGCCTCTACTCCCGGAAGCTTCTTGCCCTCCAGGAACTCCAGCGAGGCGCCACCGCCAGTCGAGATGTGCGTGATCTTGTCGGCAACACCGGCGGCTTTCACCGCGGCGACGCTATCTCCGCCGCCAATGATGGAAACTGCAGCACCATTCTCTGCAACAGCTTGCGCGACTTTCTTCGTGCCCTTCGCGAAGGCTTCGATTTCAAAAACCCCCATGGGGCCGTTCCAGACGATAGTCCGCGCCGTGCCGATCTCATTGGTAAACAGCTCGATCGTCTGCGGACCAATGTCGAGCGCCATCATGTCCGGCGGGATTGCCTCACCTTCTCCGATGCGACGAATGCGGGCGCCGGCCTCGGGCTTGTCCGCTACCACGTGATCGACCGGCAAAAGGAAATTCACGTTGTGGGCTTTGGCATCGTCCATAATCTGCTTCGCCAAATCGACTTTGTCGGCTTCCAGCAGCGATTTGCCGATCTCCTGCCCCTGCGCCTTCAGGAAGGTGTAAGCCATGCCGCCGCCGATAATCAGGGCATCAACCTTGGTCATGAGGTGTTTGATCACCCCGATTTTGTCGCTCACTTTGGCGCCGCCGAGAATCGCCACGAACGGTTTCTGCGGATGTGAGAGCGCTTTGCCGAGATATTCCAGCTCTTTCTCCATCAGCAGGCCGGCCGCATTTTTTTCCACAAAATGGGTGATGCCTTCCGTGGAGGCGTGTGCGCGATGCGCCGACCCGAAGGCGTCATTCACGTAATAATCGCAAAGCCGGCTCAACTGCTTGGCGAAGTTCGAATCGTTGGCTTCCTCTTCTGCGTGGAAACGCAGGTTCTCCAGCAACAGAGACTGGCCGCGCTCCAGCTTCTCCGCCATCTCCTCGGCCTGCACGCCGATGCAGTCGGGCGAGAAGCCGACGTTCTCGCCGCGCCGCAGCACCTCGTCGAGCAGAATCCGCAGGCGCTCCGCCACCGGCTTGAGACTCATCTTCGCGTTGGGCTTGCCCTTAGGGCGGCCGAGGTGCGAGGCCAGAATCAGTCGCGCGCCATGACGCAGCGCGTATTCGATGGTCGGCAAGGTTTCGCGGATGCGCGTATCGTCCATGACCCGCCCATCATCGAGCGGAACGTTGAAATCGACGCGCATGAAGACGCGCTTATTGTTCAGCGGAAGGTCGCGGATGCTTAGCTTGGACATGTCAGTAACCAGTAGCTTAGCGGCCAGTGGCTAGTGGCCAGTGGCCAGACGATGGACCTGTTTCTGCTGCAATGAAGCGATCAGTCCATTCAAAATTCGGCCGAGTTCATTAAGCGCATCGGAGAGACATTCCTGTTCTTCCGTAGCGATGTGACCCAGATTCCTGCTTATCGCTAATTGGGTCTCTACCTCAAACAAAGAGCCGCGGGCATGACCCAGAAATTGGACGAACTCTCCCTTGGTCGCTCTCCCCTGGCCCTCTGCGATGTTACTAGGGATGGATACAGCCGCTCTTCGCAGCTGCGTCGTGAGACCGTACGTCTCTTCGCGAGGAAACCTCGCGGTGAGCGAATAAACCTCTGTGACTAGCGCGATGGCTTTCCGCCATGCGATCAACTGCTGGTAATGTTTAACTTGCATCGCAACTCTCTATTGTGACAGCCGGACAGTCTTCAAGTGCGGAAGCCGGCGACTAACCACTAGCCACTGACCACTGGCCACTACTACAACCCCTTCTTACCCAAATAATGAATCAGATCGCGCACCCGGCAAGAGTAGCCCCACTCGTTGTCATACCACGAGATCACCTTGACGCAATTGCCGTTGACCACGCGCGTCATGGGTGCGTCGACAATCGAGGAGCGGTCGTCGCCCCGGTAATCGATGGAGACGAGCTCCGCTGTCTCATATCCCAGAATGCCCTTGAGCGCGCCCGACTCCGACGCCGACTTCAACGCATTGTTGACCTCTTCGGCGCTCGTCTTCTTCTCGACGAAGACCACCAGGTCGACCACCGAAACGTTCGGCGTCGGCACGCGCATGGCGAAGCCATCCAGCTTGCCCTTGAGCTCGGGAATCACCAGGTAGATTGCCTTCGCCGCGCCCGTGGACGTGGGGATCATGGACAGCGCAGCGGCGCGAGCCCGGCGCAGGTCCTTGTGCGGAAAATCCAGGATCACCTGATCGTTGGTGTACGAGTGTATGGTGGTCATGGTTCCGCTGACGATCTTGAAATTGTCGTTCACCACCTTGGCGACCGGCGCCAGACAGTTGGTGGTGCACGATGCGTTGGAGATCACGTGGTGTTTCGCAGGATCGTACTTGTCCTCGTTCACGCCCATCACGATGGTGATGTCTTCGTTGGTGGCCGGGGCCGAAATGATCACCTTCTTCACCGGGCCGCGCAGATGCTGTCGTGCCAGCTCACCCTTGGTGAATTTGCCGGTCGATTCGATCACGACCTGCGCGCCGACTGATTCCCAGTCCAGCTTCGCCGGGTCTTTCTCCGCGAAAACTTTAATGTTCTTGCCGTCGACCTCGATGCCGTCCGCGCCGGCGGAAATCTTGTTCGGCAAGTTGCCCAGGATGGAGTCGTACTTCAACAGATGAGCGAGTGTTTTGGGATCGGTGAGATCGTTGACGGCCACAAACTCCAGGCCGGGATCGTTCAGTGCGGTGCGAAGAATGTTGCGGCCGATACGTCCGAAGCCGTTAATACCAACTTTGATAGCCATGTTCCCTCTGAGAAAAGTCGATTTGAGAATGCAGTACCATTCCGTACCGCACAGCAACCAAAAAAAATACCGCGTTAAAACCAAAAATCCTAGCACCCGCGCCCCAGTCAGGCAATGATAGGCATCACAAAGCCGGGTTAGGGGATGGCACCAAAGCGCAGTTGTGGGAGACACGCTCCCAATTGCGGGCAACGACCTGGCCGTGTTACAAGTGCAACATGCGCAGATGGAACCGCGACCGTAATCGGTGGCGCAAACCGCAAGGCGAAAAGCAGCAGGGCGAAAAGCAGGGGCAGGAGAGTCCCGCGCCGCTGCAACCAAAATTTCCCGAACCCGCCTCCAGCGAGGCAGTTGACCGGCAACCGGAGTTTGAAGCACAGCCAGACGAGGCGGAGTTGCAAGATTCGCAGCCCGAGGCTGAATCGGCGGCCAAAGAGTCCCCGCAGCAGCTCAGGCGAGACCGCAGCCGCCGACGCGGACGCCGTGGACGGGGCAGCCGCCCGCAGGGTGGATCTCAGCCGCCTGCGCTTCCCAGCCCTGGCGGTCCTACCGGGGAAGCCGGGGAAGCCGAAGCTCCAAAAAAGATAGCCGAGCCGCTGCCGCAAGCTGCTGCCGAATCCAGCAAGCAGTCAAAGGGCGCTGTGGTTCTTTCCATCGGCCTGCCGGGCTCCGGCAAGAGCACATGGTTCAAGCGCCACAACATTTTGCCCCTTTCCAGCGACATGGTTCGCATTCTGCTGTTCGACGACGTCACTGAACAGCGCTATCAGGACCTGGTGTTTTCCACATTGCGTTCCATGCTGCGCGCCCGGCTGCTGGCGCGTCGCCCCTCGAATTATCTGGATGCCACCAACCTTTCTCCACATGAACGGCGCAGTTGGATCAAGCTGGCCCACGACTTCGGCTACGAGGCACACGCCGTATTTTTCGATGTACCGCCCGAGGTCTGCATCGAGCGCAATCGCCGCCGAGAACGCAATGTTCCGGAAGATGTCATGCAGCGAATGGCGAGCAAACTTCGGCCGCCGAAATTCGAGGAAGGCTTCGCCAAGATCACCGTCGTGCGCCTGAAGAAGAAGGAAGGCGAAGCTCCGCACGAAGAGCCTCGTCAGGAATTCGCCGTCCAGCCGGACGAGGGAGAGCCGCCGGAAATCGTCGACTCAGAGTACTGACTCCTCGGCTCACCTCTTTAACAACCATGCGTGGGGGCGCCTTTTAGACCGCCCTACGATTCTTTCTGCGCCTTTTACGTTCAGTGATATTCAGTGTTTCACGTCTCCGTGATACCATCACGCCCGCAGTCCTTAGCTCCGCAGTCACAATTCCCACTTCGCCTGACGGGAGGAATCTCATGCAAACGAAAGTGAATGAACTTGTGCAGTCCGGTTGGACGTTGGCTGTCGCTCTCGGTATTCGCGTGCTGGAGGCGCTTGCCCTCTGGATTGTCGGCCGCTGGTTGATCGACCTGGCGCTGCGGATGATCGGCGGCGCGATGACGAAACAGAAGATAGATCCCACCGTCATCCGCTACATTCAAAACGCCGTCGCCGCCCTGCTGAACATCATTCTCGTGATCGCGATTCTGGGCTTCTTCGGGGTGCAAACCACCAGCCTGGCGGCACTCATCGCGGCCGCAGGCGTCGCCATCGGCATGGCCTGGAGCGGATTGCTCTCCAACTTCGCCGCCGGGGTATTTCTCGTAATTCTCAAGCCGCTAAAGGTTGGTGATTTCGTCTCGGCAGGCGGAGTGACGGGCACCGTCCATGAAATTGGTTTGTTCGCCAGCTCCATCGACGCCCTGGACAACGTGCGCAATATCGTCGGCAACGCCAAGATCTTCGGCGACGTGATCCAGAACTTCTCGACCAATCCTTACCGCCGTGTGGATTTGACGGCGCAACTAGCCCACGGCGTCGACGTGCATGCCGCCATGGCGCTGCTCAAGAAGGGACTGGCAGCGATTCCCAACGTAATGACGCAGCCCGCGCCGGATGTCGAGATTCTGACCTTCAACCTGGCCGGACCGGTGCTGGCGGTGCGTCCCTATTGCAATAACAAGGATTACTGGCAGGTTTATTTCGACACCAACCGGCTGATCAAAGAGAGCTTCACCGCCGCGGGTTTCGCTGTTCCGGAACAGCATTACCTGGTACGCGGTGCGGCCGCGGGAGCGGGTCTGGCTCAGTCGGCTTCAACCATGTAACGCACGGCACTGCTGTCCAATGTTGAACCAGGAAAAGGCGCCGTTAAAGTTCTTTCTCGCCGCGCCGATGTACTGGACCGAGAGAGAACATGGCCTCCTGAATAAGCCGCTTGTGCTGCCTTCCCAGCCAGCTTCGCTCGTTGCTGGCTGGGGTTTTTTCTTGCCGTCGGCTGCACGCCTCCACAATCTTCACCGTTAACATAAGCCCATGCCCCTGCGCACGGTTTCGCCAAGCTATCTCGAAGCGCTGCTTGCGGACCTGAAGCGATCCACGCCCGATCCGTCTGTCGGCATCTTCGGTCCCACATCGGTGAACTGGAAGGTCAATCGCGAATCGGCACTCTTTCTCGCCGCCGGCCGCACCGCGCTCTTGCAACTCGCCCATCCCTGGGTCGCCGCCGCTATCGCCCAACATTCGCGCACCCTCAACGATCCCGTCGGCCGCTTCCACAACACCTTTCGCGTGATGTTCACGATTTCGTTCGGTTCCTTGGATCAGGCGTGCGAGGCTGCTCGCTGTCTGCACCGGCTACACGAAACCATTCGCGGCAGACTTCCCGATACCAGCGGCCAATTCGCCCAAGGGACGCCGTACCACGCCAACGACATTGACGCGCTTACCTGGGTCTTCGCAACTCTGATCGAAGGCGCCCTGCTTGCGTACGAACTCGTCTTTCCGCCGCTATCGTCCTCCGAGCGGGAGCAATATTATGAGGAGAGTTGCCGATCAGCTGCGCTGTTCGGAATCCCTCTCACAGAATTGCCGAAAACGTTCAGCGGTTTCCAGCAGTACATGCAATCCGTGCTTCAGTCGGACCTCCTCGGCGTAAGCGCACCCAGCCGGCAGCTGGCTCATCAGTTCCGAGCAGGAACCGGCTCGCCGTTGCCGCCTCCCTTCTGGTATGCGGCACTCACCACGCAACTGCTGCCGATGCGGTTTCGCGAGGAGTTTCAGCTCGCCTATACCCAGCGCGAACAAGATGCTGCCGACCGTGCGCTGCGCTGGATTCGCCGCGTTTACCCGCGCCTTCCGGCGCCGCTGCGCTTTGTTGGACCGTACAACGAAGTTCAATCCCGCCTCAGTGGCCGCCCACGGCCCAGCCTGCCTGTGCGCCTGAGCAATCGATTCTGGGTAGGGCAGCCGACATTACTGACTATTTCAGAGCGCTAACATACAGCCAGGCCGATCGGGTGTAGCATTAAGCCAGTTCGCGTGGGGTAATCGCACAGCTTTCTGGAGCGCGTTAATGCAGATCCTTCTTCTCTCCATGCCCGATTCATTCGAGCACATGCCTACCGTCGCGGTGCGCATGCCCAACGGCGCCCTCTGTTCCCTGGCGGGCAATCTCGATTCTCACCATCGCGTCGCCGTAGCCGACCTGATCCTGGTACAGCGACGAGTGCGTGAAACGGTCGAACAGCTTCTACGCGAGCACCAGCCTGATGTGCTCGGCCTCTCGGTGATGACGTTTCAACGCAAGACGGCGCTGCGCATCGTCGATCTGGTCCGTTCGTTGCGGCCCGAGATCCGGGTGGTGGTTGGGGGTTACGATCCCAGCCTTGCGCCGCAGGCCTACATGCACGAAGGCAGCGGCGTCGATTACATCGTGCGCGGCGAAGGCGAGATCACCTTCCGCGAATTATTGCGCGCAATCGAGACGAATACGGGACTGTCCAACATTGTTGGGCTGTCTTATCGGGCCGCAGGTGGCTGGCATGAGAATCCCTCGCGCCCCGTGCACAGTCTCGAGGGCGACGAGATCCGCCTGCCCAAACGCGATGCTCGCGTGCTGAACGGCTACACCATGATGGGCCGCCAGATCGATGTGGTCGAGACCTCACGCGGCTGCACTTTCGACTGCGGCTTCTGCTCCATCATCGAAATGCGCGGGCGCAACTTCCACACCTATACATTCGACCGTGTCCTGGCCGACATTCGCGACGCGCGCGATCACGGCGCGCGCGCCATCTTCATCGTCGACGACAACATCAGCCTGAACATCAAACGCTTCGAAGCGCTGTGTCAGGCGATCATCGATGCCGGACTCAACGACATCGTCTACAGCGTGCAGGCCATGACCTCGCCGATTGCGATGCACGGAGAAACGCTCGCACCCCTGATGCGCAAGGCGGGGTTCCGCTACATATTTCTCGGCATTGAAAACATTCTTGAAGACGATCTCGACTTCCTGAAGGCGGCGGCCAAGAACGAGTATCGCGAAGCCGGCCGCATTACCGGCAATGCCACCCTGCGCGCAATCGATCACCTGCACAAGAACAATATGTACGTGATTGGCGGGCTGATCATCGGTAACCCCGACGACACGCGCGACTCCATCCAGACCAACCTTGAATTCGCGCGCAAGTATGTTGATTGGCCCTATATTCAGCATCCCACACCGTATCCGGGAACGCCGATGACCAAAGATTTCCGCGCGCGCAATCTCATCAAAATCGAGCGCATGGAAGAATACGATGGCACGACGGCGGTGGTGGCGACACAGCATCTCGCTCCCGAGGAGATCGAGTTTGAACGCTGGCGCGCCGAGCGCTGGATGAAGACCAGACACATGCCGGTCGTCATCGCCCATGACCCCATGTTCGTTCTGCTCAACTGGTGGAAGATGCTCTCTCACACCTTCCGCGGAAGCAGCATCAAATCGGTGCTCGGCTTCGAGAGCGACTGGACCGTCTTTCAGCGCTATCGCGCCATACGCAGTCAGGAACGCGTGTACCTCTGATTCGCGTCGGCTCAGCGAGCGCAGTGTTCCCTCATCTCAGCTTGCGGTATAACTTCAGTAGGTGACCCTTGCTCGCATGATGCCAGCCCCCACAGCCCCCACTGTCGAAGAGAAAAAATCCGGCCTCACATATTGGGCCGGACGCGTACTCCAGGAGTGCGACAACGCCAGTGCGGGCTTCGCCGCCGATCCCGTCCACGATCTGCGCGTGGCCATCCGCCGCTGCCGCTCCATGGCTGACGGCTTTCTCTCCGTCGATCCTGATCCTGCCTGGAAGCAGATGAAGCGTCTGGCAAAACCGCTGTTCAGCAGCCTGGGCGAGCTGCGCGACACGCAGGTCATGCTGGAGTGGGTGGCCAAGTTCTCTCCTCCCGGCGATGAGGTGGGCAGAGACTTGACGGCCGCACTCCTGCACAAGGAAAGCCATCTGAAAACTGCGGCGCAGGAGGCACTGGCGGCTTTTGACCGCGAGCAATGGGCATCGCTGAACGAGCACCTGGCCGAACGTACCGGCAAAGTTCCGCTGGAAGGCGCCGTCTTCCAGCACCTCGCGCTGGAGCGCTGGATGGACGCGCGCGAATTACATCGGCGCGCGCTCCGAAACCGCAGCGGCTTCGCCTGGCATCAGCTACGTATCGGTATCAAGCGATTCCGCTACACCGTAGAAAACTTCTTGCCGCAGCGGCATGAGAAGTGGTCGAAAGACCTGCGCAATCTGCAGGACGCGCTGGGCGAGGTTCACGATTTCGACGTTCTGCGCGCCCTGATCCTCGCGCATCCCGGCATCCACGCCGATGAACGCTCCCGCTGGACAACACGCATTGCCGAGGAGCGACGCAAACGCCTCGATCTCTACCGCCGAAAGATGGTGGGACGAAATTCCCTCTGGCAGCTCTGGCGCGATGGTTTGCCCGGCGGAGCCGAGCTGGAGCAAGCGGCCCTGGAGAAATTACGTACTTGGGCCTCGTTTCTCGATCCGGATGTTGTCCATTCGCAACTGGTTGAGCGCCTGGCTCTCGAGCTTTACGATGGACTCTCACATTGTGGGATTCTGCACAGCAACCTGCAATCACGCCGCATTCTGCAGGCTGCTGCGCTCCTGCATGAGGTGGGCAGAGGCCGTATTGCGCGGGACCAACCCGGCCGACATCGGAAACGCGGGCAGAAGTTGATCGGCAAACTGGAGCCGCCGCTAGGGTGGAGTGACGACGACATGCGTCTCGTGGGGGCGCTGGTCCGATATCATCGCGGCGCTTTGCCTCCGGCCCGTAGCGCCGCGTTTGCAGAAATCGATCCTAAACGCCGCTCCGAACTGATGGTCACGATGGGGGTGCTTAGGTTGGCGAATGCTCTGGATGAGGCCCACCGCGGGACCGTTCACGATATCGCTGTAACGGCGAAGGATGGGGCGGCGTTCATAAACGGGGTAGGCGTCGCAACCTTCAGCCGTGAGGCCGAACGATTGGCGCGTGCTCGTTATCTGCTGGAGACAGCCTGCCGCCGGCCCATCGTAATCCGCATGCGCCGCGCCAGGGCAAACGCGGCCCGTCCGCCAAGACGGGCCACAAAGGCTTGACTGGCTACGCGGCCGGGGTCTTGCTCTTTTTCGCCTTCTTGTAAGGATCGCCGACAAAAACGAAGGGGTACTTGCTCAGCGCCTGAACGTCGCCGGCCGCTGCGTAATTTTCCACCTCTGCCATCAGGTTAGCGGCCTCGTCCTTCGGCATGTGCTTGGTGGCCTGCCAGAATTTGTCAGGGAAAAACCAGATTCGATTGCGATGGTCGGATTCCGTCGAACTATCGGAGATCAGCGCCATATAGCTCCTCCCACACTGTCAGACACGACAATGTAGCTTGGAAAAGTTGCAAATGAGATTTGTTTCATGGGGCGATTGATTGCTTCATTATTATGAACCTCGGCTAAATCGGTTGCAAATATGGCGGGCAGTTTACCGATCTTGAAGGAAGAATTTTACCGTCTGCAAATACAAGAAAAAGCGGCTCCTACTTCCGGCAGCCACGATCCTCATAGCTGTGAAAAAAAATATTTTGTCGGACACAAGAAAGGCACGGTTTCAACCGAGTGCAACCGGGCCGCCCTCCTCGGAATTGCAGCTCGAAATTGATATACCACATTGTGGCAGCAGGCTATTGCGGCTGCCTGAAAGAAAGTTTTCGCGAAACAAAAGGCGCGCGCCGAACATTCATCAGCGTGAAGTTGGTCCGGAGGACGCCGATGCGGCTTCCTCCGGAACCTCCCACAACGTGATCAGGCATGACGTTTGCGCCGCAAAACGACGACGCCCGTCAGCACCACTGCCATAATTCCGGCAACCAC
>Ga0335069_10001978_pt1 | contig 32184 bp, 21 predicted proteins | sample Lox_Sample_11_FD_206714 | JGI IMG/M metagenome (GOLD analysis project Ga0335069, IMG submission 206714) | Soil microbial communities from Loxahatchee National Wildlife Refuge, Florida, United States - Lox_Sample_1.1 | ecosystem: Environmental > Terrestrial > Soil > Wetlands | place: USA...
GTTTGGTGATCGCACCTGAAGCGAGCATCTGGACGACGATGGAGGCGGGGAAAGCAGTGGTTCGCATCATGGCGCTCATGTCGGTCTTATCGTCGTAATGGTCGATCATGGTGAAGCTGGCGATGCGACCCTTGAGGCGGCCGCCGAGCAAGCCGCGAAATCCGGCACGCCTGACGGATTCGTGGGCTTCGAGCCGCATGAGGCAGACATCAGGACCCTTGGAGGCGAATTTGCCCTCGAAGATTTTCGACATCACGGCACGAGGGGCGATTTCGGCCTTGCCGATCTGGATCTTCTCACTGGAAAAGAGTCCGAGTTCCTTGAGTTCGCAGAGCAGGTCGTAATGACCGGGATAGCGCAGGGTTTTTTCAAAGCACTCGCCGACACGGCCTTCGAAGGTCTCAGGTAGCGTCGAAGTACCGCCGGAGGTGTGGAAGGCGACCAGCGGCGGGAAGCCGTCAAACTGAAAGTCTTCCGGTTCGGTCAGTGGATCGATGGTGGTCAATTTCCCTTTGCGCAGGATGCGAGCGGGCTCGACGTACTCGTTGATCAGGCCTTCGACGGAGAAGACCAACTGATAATGGAACGGTGGCGTGGGCTGGGCCGGAAGACCGCCGACGTACAAGCGCAGGGCGTCGGCACGGCCGCCGAGACGGCGAACCAACTCTCCCCCAAGGATTGAAGCCATGCCTGGCGAAAGGCCGCAATCAGGAGCCAAGGCGACGCCGGCCTTCTCCGCCCTTCGAGACAAAGCGAGCTCCTGGCGGACGACGGTGTTGTTGCCGCCGAGGTCGGCGAAGTGGCAACGGGCGGCGACGGCAGCACGAGCCAGGCCGAGATTCAGGAAGTAGGGAACGGCGGAGAGCGCGGCGTCGTGTCCGCGCATTAGCCGTGCGGCGGCCTTTTCATCGCTCGCGTCGAGCGAGACAGCGCGGACCTTTTTGTCGCGGGTCATGCGATTGACGCGGGCGGCGACATCGCGCGCGCGGCGAAGATCGCTGTCGGCCAGGGTGACACTGACGACCTGGGGGGTGCGAGCCATGTCAAATGCGGCCGCCGAGCCCATCATGCCGGAACCAATGACAAGAAGCTTCATGAGATTTCCTTTCTCTGCGAACAGTGCAAGGGATTAGGCGGTGGCCGCACTCAAAAGGCGCGAGGCAACCGCAGAATCAGTTCTGTAGGGAACACGAACCAAAAATTGGAGGATCGGTAAGGCGGCGTTAGAGGCCGGCGGGAGCGATGCGCTCACAGATAGAGCGTCGAAGGTCGAGACGCAGATACATCACTTCACAGAATATCATTGTCAGGTTCAGCATCGCACCGGCAATGCGGCAAGTTATTGGGCTTGCGTCTTCGCCTCCGGAGGAATTTTCATACCGGCGTGCTTCTGAGCCTCAGCCATGACTTGCAGTACTTTGTCTTTGCCTTCGTAGTTGGGATTTGTGTCCAGTAGCTTCTGCCAGGCGGCGACGGCGCCGGGCACGTCCATCTTTCCCTGCCATTTCACGATGCCGAGATTGAAGAGCGTGTTGGGCTTGGTGGGCTCGTAAGAGAGCGATTTGTTAAATTCCTCGATCGCTTTGTCGGTCTCACCCATGTACCAATACGCGGTGGCCAAATCGGTGCGCACGCTGGTGTCCTTCGGCTGCAGCTTCAATTCACGCTCATAGAACGTCACGGCCGCGGGATATTGCTGGGCGTCGTAATAGGTATTCCCGACGTTGGTGAGAAGCTCGATGTTGTTCGGTTCGGCTTGCAGGCGATCGAGCAGGGGTTTTGCCTGCGTGTCGGCCATCTGCTTAAGTTGCTCGGGGGAGGGCATGCTGGGGGCGGGTGCAACGCTTTGGCCGGGATTCTCGGCAGGGCTGGCCGCCGCTTGAGTGGCGGGGGCTTGCGATCCGCGAATGAACCAACCGCCGGCAATTCCGATGAGCAGGCATATTACTGCCAGGGTATAAACCTGAACGCTGCTCCACTGATCGAGGCTGTTGGTTTTGTTTTCAGCTGTCATTTTCTGTAACTCCTTCTTTCTAGTTCGCGGGATTGCCCTGGGTTTGTGCTTCGGCGATCATTTTCTCGACGATGGGTTTGCGATCCAAGCCGGGATTTGCCTTCAAGAGTTGCTGCCAAGCAGCCACAGCGCCTTTGGAATCATCTTTGCCACGCCAGCGAATCATGCCCAGGTTGAAAAGAGCATTCACATTCCTGGGATCGGTCTTGAGCGACTGTTGGAGTTGGGCGAGCGCGCCATCGACGTCGCCGCTGTAATAGAGGCACGAGGCCATTTCGTTGCGTGTCTCAACATCCTTTGGGTGAAGTTGCAGAGCCCGATTGTAGTAGTCAGCGGCGTCCTTGAATTGGTGGGCCTTGCTGTAGATGCCGGCGACCTGGAGGATCAGCTTGGAGTCGCTGGGAGCGGCCTTCAGTTTTTCAAGAAGAGGTGCAGCCATGGTGTCGGCCATCTGTTTCATCTGCTCCATGGTCGGCATGGGATGAGGGCCGTTTGCTGGAGCAGGTGGCTGGGCGCCGCCCACCGGTGAAGGCATGGCCGCCGGAGCGGGTCCGGCCGAAGGCGGATTGGGGGAACTAGATCCGCGCAGCAGATAGCCGGCAAGCAGCCCGACCAAAAGGAAGACGATCGCCATGGCGTACGCCTGGTTGGCCTTCCAACCTGTTTGTGGGTTTGCCTGATGAAGGGATGTATCAGCCATGTTTGCTCCCGGGAACACGTGGTTGCACCAAAGAAGCAACCTCGCCCCAATAGGCAAATGCATACCGTCTGCCAAAAAGGCTCAAGCTCCATGGTCTTAGCAAGCTTCGTGGAATGAGAGGTTTACGGCGAAACTCATGGCAGCCTCAAGGTTGCCGAGCAAAGGACTTGGGGCTTGGCTCACAAGCCCCAGCGTGATTTGCCCCGGTGGTTCCCGCCTGCTCGATCAGAACTCGAAGCGGATTCCGAATTGAAAGCGCCGCGGGGTGTACCCGGGGGCGGTTGAGGTCACGAAGCCGAAGGTTGGGTTTCCGCCAAAGGCGCTATCGGGGGAACCGAAACGAGGATGATTGAACAAGTTGAAAGCCTCGGCGCGCACTTCGAGAGTGGTGCCTTCTTTGGGCACGAACTGCTTGTAAATGTTTACGTCGAAGTTGTGAATGCCGTCGGTGCGCAGGGCGGAGAAGTAGCGAGGTGCATTGCCAGGGATCTGATCTCCCGGGTCGGCAAAGCAGTTGGCGTTGTAGAACGAGAGCGGGTTGTTCGAAGCCCAGCTGAGAGCTGCGCTGCGCATGCTCACGCCACTATGGAACTGATTGCAAACCACGTCGGGGCGCTGATTCCCGTCCATGAGGCGCGGGCTCGACATGAAGACGGCCATAGGCTGGCCCGACTGCAGGCTGATGAGCGTGGAGACGGACCATCCGCCGACGATGGCATCGAGGACGCGATTCATGTCGCCGCCGATCCACTTTTCCCTTCCGATCGGTAACTCGGCAACTACGGCGGCAGCGAGGCGCTGCGGGGTGTCGTTGGCGCTGATGCCGTGCTCGAGATAAAGGCGATCGAGTTGTTGCGGATTGCCGTTATTGAGGCTGCCTACGAAGGCGTTGGCACCGACCGAGGAGTCATCGGTCAACTTGGAAACGGTGTAGTTGCCTTCGAAGCTGACGTGATGAGTCATGCGCTTTTGAAAGCGGACCTGCAGCGAGTTGTAGAAGGACGTCGCTTCGAGCAGGGGAAGACCTTCGAAGTTCGAATCGAACTGTGGGTAAGGTCGAAGCAGGTTTCCCAGCGGGATCGTCGATTCGCCATACCGGGAGTTGGGTTCGTTAAAGACCGCGCCCGGTCCAGCGAAGAGAGGCGCGAAGGGATTGGCTACCGGGTTCGCGAGGTAGTTGCTGACACAACCGTCGGAGTCGCAGGTTGGGTCCTGCGCATGCTGGCTGGCCGAAATTTGAGCAAGCATTGGCGAGGGGATGAAGTTTCGATTTCTGGTGCTCGAATATCCGCCCCAGGGCAGGTGGGTGCTGCGATTCGCCGAGTAGTCGGCGGCGATGACGATCTGACTGGGGAAGAGATGCTGGACACCGAGGTTCCACTGATAGAGATCGGCGTTCTGCGCCTGGGTGGTCCCGAGATCGTTCTGATTGATATAGCCCCAGTCTGCGAGCTTGCCGTATTGGGTGTCTTGTGGCGGAGTCAGGCCGTTCGGGAAAGGGTTCGCGAGGGTGGCGGATCGAGATGCGAAGTTGTCGAGCGTGAAGAACATATTCGCGGTTTTGCGAAATGCGGTGCCCGGATATTGAAAGTTGGTGGCGACGCTCATCCCGTAATAGACGCCGGCTCCGCCGCGCACCACCGTGTTCTGATTCAACTGGTAGGCGAAACCGAGCCTGGGTCCCCAATTGTTGCGATCCACGGGAACACTGCGCGTGCTGGAGGTTGGGAACAGCGTGATGCCGCTGAGTTGTTTCTGACCGAGGCCCAGGGCCTGCAGGCTGGGGTCGCCGCTGCTTAAGTCAAGGGTGATCCCGCTGTTTCCGGCGAAATCGCTGAACTGGATCCGGTTGTGGCGCTCGGTGTACGGAGTGCTCCACTCGTAACGCAAGCCCAGGTTCAAGGTCAGTTTCGAATTGACCTTCCAGTCGTCCTGGAAGTAGAAGCCGGTTTCCTTGGATTTATTGGCGACCGAGGGATAGATGTTGATGATTGAACTGCCCTGCACGTTATCGGCATACCCAAACAAAGTGCTGGCAAACGGGTTGCCCTGAGGATTGCCATCTGCGTCGGTGTTGCTGTTGGGAAATTGCGAAGTGACGTAATCCGTAAAGTTGAAGATACCGGTGGGGTTCGGCGGCTGAAAGAAATTGTTGAAGAAGAGGCGCTGCTCGCCGCCGAACTTGAGGAGGTGAGCGCCGCGGGAAACTACCATCTGCGAGGAATAGCTGTAGAGGGTGTGCGCGAAGGTGGTATCGACGCAACATTGATCGTAAAGGCTGGACCAAGGCTGATTGCCCGACATCAGCATGGTGGGCATGTGGTCGATGCCGTTGGCCTCAAGAACTTCAGGCAATCCCGGTGTGCCGCTGGGCAGGGTGGAATTAAAGCTCGAGATACTTGGGATGCCGCTGGTGCCGACCGACTTCACGCGATCGACTGCGAAATGATTCGTCCAGACAATTTTCGGATTGACTGTCCAGGCATATTCCAGCGAAACATTCTGGACATTGGTGGGGGTGGAGGCGATGCCATCCTGCCAGGATTCGTTGTCGCCGTCGCCCAGGACCGTGGGTATCGAGAAGTCACTGTGCGCGCGGCTGTAGCGCGCGCTCAGGCGATGGTTGTTGGTGATCTGGTGGTCGACCTTGATATCGAACTGGTATCCGGGGCCGTGCGAAAGGGTATTCAGGCGAAAGTTGTTAAATTCGCCGGGCTGGTTCGGGGCGGGATAGAGATTGAGGATGCCCTTGCCGATGGTGTCGATTTCAGCGGGAGGGATTATGTTGGCCTGGCCGTTATAGGAGACCTGCGGCCGGAAGCAAGTGCCCGAGGAGCAATCGATTTGAAGGGGATCGAAGATGGGATTGGCGGTGCTGGAGAAATCTCCCTTGCGCTCGGCGAGGGTGGGAACCGAAGCCACGATGTTGACGGGTTCGTTATCGCGGACTTTTTCGAAGTCGACGAAGAAGAATGTACGGTTCTTGATAATGGGTCCGCCGAACGAAGCTCCTCCCTGATCGCGGGCGTGGTCGGGCTTCAGACCGGGAGCGGGGTTGAAGAAATCGCGGGCATCGGTGCCGGAACGCTGCAGAAAGTACCAGCCGCTGCCGTGGAAGTTGTTGGTGCCGCTTTTGAGCACCATGTTGACGACGGTTCCGCCGTTGTTCCCGAATTCGGCGGAGAAGCTGTTGTTCTGCACCTTGAACTCTTGCACGATCTCGACTGACGGTTCGTAGTACACGTTGGAGGTCGCGCCTTCGCCCTGCTCGGGAGCGCTGATGAGGGCGCCATCGAGCCGCACTTCGGCGGTTGCGTTGCGCTGGCCGTTGGAGACGAAGTTGGTGCCGGATGGGTAATTATCCTGCGTGCCGGAGCCGGCTGCCTCGGTCACTCCTCCGGACAAGAACGTCAGACCAAAAAAATTGCGGTTGATCAGGGGAATGTCTTTGACATACTCGTTTGTGATGTCCGTGCCCAGAGTCGAGCTTTCAGTATCGAGCAATGGCGATGTGGTAGTCACGTCGACGGTGGTGGAGATTCCGGCGGGAGACAAGGTGAAATTCAGGGTCGACTCCTGGTCGACCGCGAGCACGACATTGGAGCGTTCGGCGGGACGAAATCCGGGCGACTCGACTTTGACGGTGTAGGTCGTGGGCCGCAGTCCAGTGAAGTAGTAAAGGCCTTTGTCGTCGGTCTTGGCCGAGGTGCTGACGTTGGTGCCAGCATCCATGATGGTGACCGTGGCATGCGCAATGACGGCCCCACTGGCGTCGGAAACCACCCCGCGTAGTTGTGCGCGATAGCTCCCTTGCGCGGCGCTATAGACCGAAACAGCGAGGAAGAAAAAAAGGGCGAAGATTCGCAAGTGAATGGGGGTCGTCGGCATGAAATCCTCCGCTGCGTTCAGGCTCTGAACCATTGAGGGCGGCCAGGCCCTATCGCCTTTCGGAGAGGCTTACGAAAGGTTTCGATGCCGATCTTTTTCTTACATATAACCCAGAAAGTCAAGCAAAAACCGGGCTAATGACCGCCGGTCCAGAAGATGGCGCCCTTAGTGACGGGCGGCAGCGTGAACAGCACGCCGCCGTTCTCGTCGGTACCCCGCAATTCCTGCACCTCGCCCAGGAAGGGAAGAAAGAATCCAGTCTTACCGTCCCTGGCGGGAACACGAATCCGGATATTTTCCTGGGGAATCTGGACAGGATTCTTCCCGCCAATGAGTCCGGCAAAGTTGGCAAGAAAAACATGGGGCTGGTCATTCACCGCGGCAATCGAAGTTGCGACTTGCGCCGAGGCGGCGATTGAAAGGCCTTTGGCTGGGCCGAGGCTTTCGAGGAATGCGCTTTCTTTTTCGGGAGTGGCCTCAGTGTAATTGCTTTCCTGAAGATCGTTATAGTCACGGCCCGGACAGTGCTCGAAGCGAGTGACGTTGTGACCGGTGAAGTTGGCGGGACCAGCCCCGGTGACGATCAGGTGTTTGCCGCTTGCAACGTAGCCGTCCAGAAGAGATCGTTCCTTCGGATTCAGCAACTGCAGGTTGGGCAGAACCAGGGTTGGGCCCCGGAAGTCTGCGAGAGAGCGCGGAGTGACGATCTGGAATTCGCGATGCGCTTGCATCAGGAGAATGAGGATTCCCCGGAACGACGGCAGGAACTCTTTGGCGTAGAAGTTGCGAGTTTCAGGAGAGAAATAGACGCCGATCGGATCGATGGGCCGCCGGGGCAGGTAGAGAGTTCGTTCGTTTTTTTGGATCCAGTCGAAGATCTTCTTTCGTGTCTCGAGATCGTTCGATCCGGCCATGGAGTGGCCGGGGGCATCCCAGAAGTTGGCTCCGGCCATGACTTGAGACATGGCGAGGTTCATCATCGCTTCGCGCCTGTCGACATTCTTATCGCCGTCCCAGGAATAGTTCAGGATCCAGGTGGGTTTTCCCTGGGCGAAAGCACGGAAGGAGTGCATGCCGACCTGGTAGCGGAACCAATCCAGGGGCGTTCGGGAAGACGCCATGTGATCGCCGCTGCCAAATTCGTATTCGTGGGCGATGGCGTCTACGACTGTGTAGAGGCTATAGACGTCGGCGCCCACGCGTACGGATTCTTCTTCGATACCGGGATAGATTTCGGGAATCGTTTTGATCTCGGGATTGACGGACTTCGCATTCTGGTCGATCTCGCGCAGGAAGTCGGTGATGGTGGCGATGCGGAAGTCGACCCAGCGCCGAAAGTTGGGGTCGGAGAAGTCGCCAAGTTTGAGATCTTTTTTCGCATCGAGGCCGGTTTGCTCTTTAAAGGCGGCCACGGTCGCGTCGTCGAAGCTGGCCCAGGTATCTTCCCAGCCATCGAAGTGGGTCATCCAGTAGGGGATGTCAACGTAGATGCCGTCGATTCCGGTCGCCGCAATCTGGCGCACGCGCTGCATGTAGATTTTCCGCCATTCTGCGGCATAAGGGCTGACCCAAACGTCTTCATCGCCGGGAGCGATCCAAAAGGCGGAGCCGCCGCCGAAGATTGCGGGCTCACCGGTAATTTTTCGCTGGAGCCAGTCGGGGTGTTCCTTGGCGAGCGTGTGCGGAGTCTTGCCGGCGTTGGCGGTGATGCACTCGGTGCCGGCGATGTAGACGAAGGCGTGATTACCGGCGGCGTGCGCCTGCTCGGCGACCGTGCGGATGGCTTTCAGTTTTTGCTCGGGATCGAGGAAGCTCTCGTAGCGGCCGGGAATGTCGTTGTCGACTTCGATGCCGAAGACATTCGAGGCTTGCGCCTGGGCGACGATCTTGCCGGCATTCTCCGGTGTAAGTCCGTAAGCGCCGATCCGGACATAATTCGTCCATGCCTGGCCGGAGTCATGCGTCTGCGCGAGCGCCGGTAAGAGAAAAACCGCAACGACGAGAAAAGCCTGTTTTGCCTTGGGCAGGGAGTGCTTTCGAGAGCTCATTGTGCGTTCCTTCAAGAGTATGGCGTATGGACCAGTCGTCCAACCGCCGTCGTCGGTTTTCCGCAATCCAGCGCGTCCGCGCCCTCAGCGGCGAATGAACAAAATTGTTTTCACCACCGAATATCGAATCGAAGCATCCAAGGCCTCGTGGCGAGTTGGTGGTTTCGAAGCGTGGTGGCACGTGAAGTTGTATCAGAAATTTCGGAGTCTAGAACTTCTGGGCGCGTAAGAAGGCATACAAAGGGACACGAATGGAATATCAGTCGATAGAGAATTATGCGGTTATCGGAAACATGCGAACGCTGGCCCTGGTCGGCAAAGGGGGCTCAATCGATTTTTTCTGCTTTCCAGAATTCGACTCACCCACGGTTTTCGCGGCGCTGCTCGATCCGGGCAAAGGTGGATACTTTTGCATTCGGCCCCGGCTGAAGGGCGAGAACACCAAGCAGTTCTACTTTCCCAATACCAACGTATTGCTGACGCGTTTTCTTTCCGACGATGGCATTGCGGAAACGACGGACGCCATGCCGGTTGTTTCCGAGCGTGGGCCGGGCCAGATTATCCGCAAAGTGAAGGCGATTCACGGCGAAATCGAATTCCAAATGGAATGTCTACCCCGATTCGACTATGCCCAGGAAGAACACACGACGAGGTTCTTCGAGGATAAAAAGACGGTCATCTTCCAGCCGAAAAAAGGGACGTGCGAATCGATCCGGCTGCAATCGACGATCTCGCTGGAGATTCGCGACGGCGGCGCATCTGCCCGGTTCAAGCTGAAGCCGGGCGAGGTGGCGTATTTCATCTTCGGATCGCACGACGCAGAGCACGAAGAGGAAGTGGTGGATGTTGCGCAAGTTGAGGAAGCGCTGAAGACCACCATTGATTACTGGCGGGAGTGGATTTCGCATTCGCAGTACAAGGGACGGTGGAGAGAAATCGTCGACCGATCGGCGTTGCTGTTGAAGTTGCTCACCAGCCAGCAGTACGGATCGATCGTGGCGGCTCCCACTTTTGGATTGCCGGAACTGATCGGTGGCGAGCGCAATTGGGACTATCGCTACACCTGGCTGCGCGACTCGAGCTTTACGTTATATGCGCTCATTCGCCTCGGGTTTACCGAGGAGGCCGGGCACTTTCGAAGATGGCTTCGTTCGCGTTTCGATTTCGATTCCGGCAACAGTCCTCTGCAGGTCCTGTACAAGATGGATGGAACCAGGAGAGTGCCGGAAGTGGAACTTCCCCATCTTCGCGGATACCGCGACTCAAAGCCGGTTCGGATCGGGAATGCGGCGTTCGATCAATTGCAGCTGGATGTGTACGGCGAAATGTTCGACGCGGTCTATCTCTCGGCGAAGTATGGCGACGCTTTATCGCACCGGGGCTGGCTGGCGATGAAGCGAATCTTGAGGTGGCTCGAGAAGAATTGGGATCAGCCCGATGAGGGGATCTGGGAGGTTCGAGGCGGGCGGCGCCACTTTTTGCATTCACGACTGATGTGCTGGGTGGCATTCGATCGCGCGATCCGGTTGGGCGAAAAGCGGTCGCTGGAAGGTCCGTTCGATTGGATGTACAAGACGCGGGACGCCATCGTCGAAGATATCTACGCGAACTTCTGGAACGAGAAACTGGGCGCGTTTACGCAGTACAAGGGAGGCGAGACGCTGGACGCCGCGGCACTGCTGATGCCGCTCATGCGATTCATCAGCCCGACCGACGCACAATGGCTCTCGACGCTGGAGGCCATCGAACGCGAACTGGTGGTGGATACCCTGGTCTATCGCTATCGCAGCAGCGAGCAGCTTGAGGGTCTCTCGGGAGGTCAGGGAAGTTTCACGGCGTGCTCTTTCTGGTATATCGAATGTCTGTCGCGGGCCCACCAGGTCGATAAGGCGCGGCTTTTGTTCGAAAAGATGCTGGGTTATGCCAATCATGTCGGGTTGTATGCCGAGGAACTCGGCACCAGCGGCGAGCACCTGGGAAACTTTCCACAAGCGCTGACACACCTTTCTTTGATCAGTGCGGCGACGAATCTCGATCGCGCGCTTTCAGGAGTCCGGCAGAAAGCGTGGGGCTAAACCTCCGCTGAATCCAGCACCGCGCGCAGAGGCCGACTTCCAGGGGGCAAAAATGCGGCGTGTGGAGTTGCCTCGGGTATAGTGGAGAGCGCAATCCGCAGTCAAAAAATATATTGCTCAAAGCCGCGAGGTGTTCACGATGAATCAGCGAAGAGTTCTATGGTTAGCGGTGGTTCTGGCAGGAGTACAGCTCTGTGTGGCAGGGGACCTTACTGAGAAGGTCCTTAAGGCCTCTGAACTTACGCCGAAGGTTCTCCCTGACAAGGTATTTTTCCGAGGACAGGTTGCCACCGTGCAAGCGCGGAACAGCGGGGGGATTCACTTCACCGACGATGCGTACGTGCTCGCTTCCCTGGTGGACAGCTCGGGTTATTCGAGCGAAATTCGTCAGAAATATCAGGGATATCTGATCAGCGAGAGTGCGCTCGAAATCGGGGGGCAAAAACTTCCGGCCGGCGCCTACGGTTTCGGATTCATTGGGGGCAAGCTGGTGGTGATGGATTTAGGTGCGCATGAGGTGCTGTCTGTGGCCTCCGCGAAAGACTCGGACTTGAAGCATCCGGTTCCTTTGCAGATTGTCGGCCAGTCCGGCGGGAAGTATCGGCTCTACGCGGGGCGCGATTACGTGGATCTGAGCCGGGCGCAGTAACCCGGGAAGAGTTGAGACTGGAAGCGATCGACGAAGGTCGATCGCTTTTTTCTTTTGAGTGACGACTCAACGTGAGGTTTTATTCGTAGCGAAGACTTTCGACAGGATCCAGTTGGGCGGCGCGGGTGGCGGGAAGAGTTCCGAAAAGGATTCCGACCAGTGAGGAGACGAGCAGCGCGATCACGACCGACCAGCCTGAAACCGGCACATGGTACTCGGTAAGAAAGCGCGCCGAGAAAGGGATGGCGAGGCCGATGATCATGCCGATGGTGCCGCCGACGAGCGAGATGAGCACGGCCTCGGCGAGGAACTGAAAACGAATTTCACGGTTGGTGGCTCCCAGGGCTTTGCGGATCCCGATTTCGCGGATGCGGGCGCTCACGGTTGCCAGCATGATGTTCATGATGCCGATCCCGCTGACCAATAAGGTCACGGCGGCGATGAGCAACAGGATAAGAGTCAGGGCGTTGGCAGTCTTGTCGGCGACCGAAAGCAATTGGGTGAGGTTGCTGACGGTATAAACCGACTCCGGGCGGTGCCGGGCCTTGATGATGTGCTCAATCTGGGTGGTGGCTGGAACCACATCATCGGAGCTACCGACGGCGAAGAAAATCTGTTTCACCGCATGGTTCTCGGTGAAGTAGCGGCTGACCGTGTAAGGGATCACCATGGTGTAGTCCTGGACTTCGGACTGGCCGAAGGTGTCTACACTCTCGCGGAACGTGCCGATGATGGTGAAGGGCAGCCCGCTCAACTTGATGATCTTGCCCACGGCGGCATCGGCGGAGCCGTAAAAATCGTCGGCCATCTTCTTGGTGACGACACCGACTTTGTTATGCGCCTGCTGGTCTTCTTCATCGAAGAAGCGGCCGGAAGTGATGATGAAATTGCGGACGCGGGCGTAGTCGGGGGTGGTACCCATCACCAGAATGTCTTTCTCTTTGCCGCCGCCGATGGCGATGCGCTCGAACAGGGCAACGGCAGGCGAAGCGTAGCGCACGGTGGGAATCTGCTCGCGCACGGCATTCATGTCGTCGATGGTGAGCGGATCGGGCGCGCTGGCGGTGATGCGCTGTCCGCCGCCGGAATACTCGACGTAAATGATGTTGGCGCCGATGGCTTGGATTTGCTTCAGGATGTACTGCTTGCCTGTCAGGCCGATGGTGACGACCAGAATTAACGATGCAGTCCCGATTACCATCCCGAGAGCGGTCAGCGCAAACCGCACCTTGTTGGACATGAAGGTTTCATACGCGAACGCGAAGATCTCTCCGATGGCCAGCTGCCGCTTTGGTGCAGCGGGCAAGGGAGAATGCTGCGCGAGTTTGGCGGGAGCCGAACTGGAGGCAGCGGGTGCGACGGGTTCGGCAGAAACGGGGTTCACTCACTTCTTCCCGGAGAAGATGGAAAGCACACGGCTGGCCAGATCGTCAGAAAATCCGAAAGTCGCTTTGGCGCGCGAGTAAAGATCGACGGCGGTTTTGTCGGCCCAGATGAGGAAGCGCTCTTTCAGGCTGTCGGCGGGTCGCGCGTGATAGTTGGTCGAGCGCGGTACGGCCGCAGCGTCTTCTTCCGCCGTGTAGTAGTAGAGGGCCAGGCTCTTGCGCGATTGATCGTCAGGGCAGGTGAGCGGGTCCGGAAAGCCGTGCAGCGACTTTTCGTTGGTAGTAAAGATGACGGCGTGATTCAGCAGCGGAGGGTACTTCGCGATACAACGTGTCATCGCGGTATCCCAAAGTTCGAGCGCGCCACCCCACTCCTGCTGCCAACCCGGATTGAGATAGACGATGAGGTTGACACGGCGGCGCCAATTCTTGTGATAGTGATGCATCGAGAAATCGGTGTGCACGTTCAGAAAACCGCCGCGCGCCGACTGGTGCAGGCCTCCGCCCTCCAACATGGAATCAGCGAGCAGGCCGGGAATGCCTACCAGTTCGGAGAGCCACGCAACGAACTCGGGAGAGTTCAATTCATCGACTGCCTCGCCGAGTGCGGGAGGGAAAAGCGCACGCTTGGAAAGCCCCAGCTTGTTCTCATTGTGGTGTTTGTAGTGCGTCCACTCCTCGGTGTTCAGTGCGGGGAACTCTTCCGCCAGATCCTGCGCGCGGTTGGCGTCCAAGAAGTCGGTGAGATAGATATGCGGGCAAGGAGAATTTTGCTGGTATCGCCGAGCCAGGGAGGGTAACTGCGCGGCCCACTTTTCATAGGGAAAAAGGCGCGCGGGCGGGCTGACAATCCATTGTGCGTGAGCCATAGCGTGGAAGTATCAGTCTATCGCAATTACTGGGGAAACCGCGAATCCAAGTCGTTTACGGCAGTTGACATACGAGAAGGACAGTATTTTGATACGGGCAGTTCAGATCGCTGATTCCAGGTTTCTGTAAAACCACCCAGGTCACGCCGAACTCCGCCTTGAGACGCTCGAAGTCGGCTAACTGAAAGTGCTTCCAATCCTTCTGGGCATTGAATTGACGTAGCCACTCGTCAGCCATGGGTGGAAACATGGTGACCGCGCCGCTGTCCTTGACCCCGTCGGCCAGCATGCTGCGTCGCGCCATGGCCCGAAAGCCGATGGCGTCTTCGCCCTCGATGGCCATGTGGTAGGGATCAAGGGCGAAGAGCGCGTCTTTGGGAGTGTTTGACCGTATCCACAAAAATGCTTGTGCCCAAGGATTTCTGGGGTTGACCCAAGGCCAGTCGACTTGAGGGCTGCCGGGAAACAGGGCGCGTTGCGCCAGGAACATGCCCATACACAAGGGCAGAAACAAAACGATCCAGCGCCACCAGAAACCTTTGAGAACGTACTGACCGAGGAAGCCGCCAGCCAGCAGAAACATCACGATATAGACCAAGTGCAGGCAGCGCAGCGGTTGAATGCGAGCCAGGCTTTCAAAGCGCGGGGAAGAGGAAAGGATCAAAGACGCAACCAGGCTGACGGAGAGAAGAAGAATCAGGGCGCGGCAGAGAAGGTCGAGATTGCGCTGCCCGTGTTTTCGGCCCAGGCTGGCGAACCAGGCAAGAATCGCAATGGGAGCAAGGGCTCCGAGCCACTCATACCACTCCCAGCGCAGCAAATAATGGAAGCGGTGCGTGACTGCAACCTCATGGTAAGAGGCGGGCGGAGGCGCCAACGTGAGTCCGAAGGGGAAGGCGATGGCAGCCCTGGCGGCTCGCCAGCGATCCCACTGATCGAACGCGATGACCAGGAACGAAGTTGCGAACGCGTAAGCGGCCATCAAGGGGTGGAGTGCGCCAGTGATCAGCATCAGGACAAGAGCCTGGAGGTATTTCCGATCCAGAGTCTTCACGATGCAGAACAAGCCGAGAGATGCGGTCAGGTTTCGTGGATTGAAATACTGGTCGATGATGTAGAGCGCTGTGCCGGCGACGGGAATGGTGAAAAGCGCGCCAACCAGGCTTACCCCCGCCCAACGCGCGAGACGATCAGAAAAGCAGCGACCGCTCAACTCCCACAAAGCCCAAAAGAACAGGAAAATTGCCAGCAGATGCCAGCAAAAAATGGCGGCCTCCAATGGAGCGTGGGTGATGCGAATTGAGGCCGCAATAAGATTGGGAAACCACGTCGCATTCGCGTGCGATTGAAAGAACTGCGTGTTTGTGGGGAACAGGGCCGGATCGAGTTTTTTCTCGATTCCGGGCAAGTAAATCTCGGCGTCTTCGACGTAGGGGTGATAGCCGTGAACGAGGAGCGCCGCGAAGGTGAGCAGGAGCAAGATCCCTGCGTCCTTCCACTTGGACATGAGGTTTGCCTCTCTGGGCGAATTCAATCCGAACCGCCGATGATACATCCCCTCAGCTTCGCGCAGAAGGCGTAGTTCACCCGGCACTGGCCCATCCAAGAGTGAAAACTATCGACTCGAGGTTGTTCGGCGGTGCGGAGTTTGCTTTAGACTGTCGCCTGCAACGCATACCGCTCATTGCGAGGAGGTTGGCTGTGAATCACAGATCCCGGGCCCGTTTCTTCCTGACGTGGTTTTTTAGCGCATCGATCGTCGTATCTGCGCTCTCCGCATTCGCCCAGAACAACTGGAACGGTTACAACAACAGTTCTAATCCTTATCAGGGCAAACTGAATCCCGAAGATCAGAAGCGTTTCGACGACTATTACGTGAAGTGGATTCACGATCGCGAGCGCAAGGACAACGGAGAGATCGCCAGCATGGAAACGCGCATGCTGGATGTGTACGTGCATTACGGCATCCCCAGCAATGTGCCTTATGATCTGGTGGCGTCCCCGAATGTCGCGTTGCCATTAACTGGATATCAGAACTGGCAAGGGCGCCTGCGTCCTGACGATCAAAAGCGATTCGACAGTTACTTCACGCGATGGATGGAGTATCGCAGCAAGAAGGACCGTGACCAGATTGCCAGCATGCAGGGCCGCATGCTCGACGTGTATGCGCACAACAACATCCCGTTGACCACACCGTACGAGTTGGTGGCTTCGCCGAATGTGGTGCCTAATATCGGCTATAACTACACCGCGCCCAATAATGGAGGTTTTGGCGGGAATTTGCGGATTCTGCAAGCGTCCTATGGCGCACCCGGGCGCCAGACAGATGTCTCACAACGCTTGCAGGGGATGGTGGGCAATCAGGGGCTTCGGCTGCGCGTAAATAACGACTCGATGGGCGGCGATCCAGCTCCTAATACGCGCAAGCAACTCTACGTGGTGTACAGCTATCGCGGGCAGCAACGAACGATAACTGTGCAAGAGGGCCAGGACCTGCAGATTCCGTAGCTTGGATTCAGCCGAGATGGCGATTGGCGGCCGGGGAGACGATGTTCCCCGGCCGCTTTCTTTTGGGAGTAAACTCTTACCGGATAAGCTCCGAGCGTTCGCTGGATAGAGCGGGCTTCCTCATCAGGGTGTAAAGGCTGGTTTCCATGAGAGTTCCGCACTCTCGGTCACGCAGCACCCTCATCATCGGTCACGATCCTCCGTGACCCTGATCACGGCTCGGGATTTCTCAAAAGCCTTAAATGATCGAGGGCATACTTCGTGACGCCCACCTTTCACAAGCGCCACCTCAAATCGCAATCAAAAATTATGGAGGAATTCCTATGGGATCCAGCGTGCTAACGCCGCCTAACACAAAGTCGGGCGACTATATCGAGCAAGTAATGGCAACCGTTAAGGCGAAAAATCCCGCCGAGCCGGAGTTTCATCAGGCCGTGCAGGAGGTTCTCGACTCTTTACGCCTGGTTCTGCAGAAGCATCCGGAATACCGCTCGGCGAAGATTCTGGAAAGAATCACCGAGCCGGAGCGGGTCATCATGTTCCGGGTTCCGTGGTTCGACGATCAGGGAAATATCCAGGTGAATCGTGGTTTCCGGATTGAGATGAACAGTGCGATCGGCCCGTACAAGGGTGGTCTGCGTTTCCATCCGTCCGTGAATCTCGGCATTTTGAAGTTCCTGGCATTTGAGCAGGTTTTCAAGAACTCGCTCACGACGCTGCCCATGGGCGGTGGCAAAGGCGGATCGGACTTCGATCCGAAAGGGAAGAGCGACAACGAAGTGATGCGCTTCTGCCAGAGTTTCATGACGGAGCTCGCCCGCCATATCGGGCCGGACACCGACGTTCCGGCTGGCGATATTGGCGTCGGCGGCCGAGAAATTGGCTTCCTGTTCGGCCAGTACAAGCGGCTGCGCAACGAGTTCACCGGGGTATTGACCGGCAAGGGCCTGGGCTGGGGCGGTTCGCTGATTCGTCCCGAGGCGACTGGCTATGGCTGCGTGTATTTCGCTGCCGAGATGCTGAAGACTCGCAAGGACAAACTGGAAGGCAAGCTCTGCCTGGTATCTGGCAGCGGCAACGTTTCGCAGTACACGATCGAGAAGCTGCTCGATCTGGGCGCGAAGCCAATCACGGCTTCTGACTCCAACGGGGTGATCTTCGACCCGGATGGCATTGACCGTGAAAAGCTGGCTTACATTATCGAACTGAAGAACGTGAAGCGCGGCCGCATGCGCGAGTATGCGGATAAGTTCAAGAAGGCCGTTTTTATGCCGACCGACGTGAAACTCGAGCACAATCCGCTCTGGAACATCAAAGCCGATTGCGCGTTCCCGAGCGCCACGCAGAACGAAATCACCAAGAAAGATGCCGAGAATCTGCTGAAGAACGGAGTGAAGCTGGTTGCCGAGGGCGCGAACATGCCGAGCACGCTCGAAGCGACCCGCCTCTTCCTGGAGGCGAAGATTCTCTACGGCCCGGCGAAAGCCGCCAATGCCGGCGGAGTCGCAACCTCCGGCCTGGAAATGGCGCAGAACAGCGCGCGGCTGAGTTGGACGCGGGAAGAAGTGGATGACAGGCTGCACAAGATCATGATCGCCATCCACCGCAACTGCTTTGAGACCGCCGAGAAATATGGCACGCCCGACAATCTGGTCAACGGTGCCAATATCGGTGGCTTCCTGAAGGTTGCCAACGCGATGCTGGATCAGGGCCTGGTTTAGGTTGTAGAGCGAACGCTGCTCGTTCACCATGACACGACGCGGGGTGGAATTCATTCCACCCCGCATCTTTTAAGGAGGTCTGTTTGGCGCCGGAACGCGATCTTGGCCTGATGCGTGAGAACGAACCCTGGTTTGAGGGCTTCGAAAATCTCATGCCGTTCCGGGTGCAGAACATCCTGCTTGTTTCGAGCCTTTACGATTCGTTCATTCTTCGCGAAGACGGCCGGCTCAGCGAATTGCTGCTTGGGGAATCGCTGGAGCTCAACTTGCAGCAGATTCCGGGCATCACGCACGTGACCAGCGCGGCGGAAGCGCTGGAGCGGGTGCGGTCGCAGCCACGCTTTAACCTGATTCTCACCAATCTGCGCGTTGGAGACACGGATGCCGCCCAACTGGCGCGCGAGGTGAAGCGGCAAGGCCTGGATATTCCGGTCGTGGTGCTCGCCTACGACTATCGGGAGGTGAGCCGGTTTCTCGCCAAGAATCCTCAGAACGATATCGAGCGAGTCTTTCTGTGGCAGGGGAATATCCGGATCCTGATTGCCATCGTCAAATACATCGAGGACGCCCGAAACGCTTTGCATGACACGCGGGCCATGGGCGTGCCCGTGCTGCTGGTCGTCGAAGATGATATTCGCTACTACTCGGCGTTTTTGCCCGTCATCTATACGGAGTTGATTACGCAGTCGCGGCGCGTGATTCGCGAAGGGATCAATGTCGCGCACAAGTTGATGCGGATGCGGGCACGGCCGAAGATCCTGCTGGCTTCGAGTTATGAAGAGGCCGCCATGCAAGTGACGCGTTTCCGGCAATATCTGTTCGGGGTGGTCTCCGACATCGAGTTCCCGCGGGAAGGCGAGATGAGCGCCGAGGCCGGGTTCGAACTCGCCCGCTCAATCCGTCATGCGCTGCCGGATGTTCCCATCGTTTTGCAATCCAGCCGCACGGAATTCCGCGCGCGCGCGAACGCCGAGGGATTTTCGTTTTTGCGGAAGCGCTCGCCAACATTGCTGCGCGATCTCCGGCGCTTCATGACCGATCAATTCGCTTTCGGCGACTTTATTTTTCGCCTGCCGGATCAGACGGAGGTGGCCCGCGCCAGCGATCTCGACACGCTGGAGGCCCGGTTGCACGAGGTCCCGGCGGAGAGCATCGCCTACCACGCGCAGAGTAATCATTTTTCGCGCTGGCTCATGGCGCGCACCGAGTTTGCACTGGCCGCGAAGCTTCGCCCGCGGCAGGTCTCCGATTTCCGCGATACCGAGCACATGCGCAGTGACCTGATCGAATCCATCGCCGAGTATCGTCAGGAGCAAAGTGAAGTGCTGATAGGCGACTTTCAGCCGACACGCTTCAAGCCAACCCCGGGCATGTTCCTGAGGATCGGCAATGGATCGCTGGGCGGCAAAGCCCGCGGACTTGCTTTTGTTCGGCACATGCTCCACCGGCACCGCATGGGAAAGAGATTTCACGGCGTGCGGGTGTCGGTTCCTCCAGCCATCGTCATTACAACCGAGATCTTCGACCGGTTTCTCGCGGAAAACAATCTTACTGAGTTCGCCATCCACTCCAGCAACGATGAGGAGATCTGCGCCCGCTTTCTAGCCGCCTCGCTGCCTGCCACGCTGAGCGAGAACTTGCGGGTACTGCTGAACGAGATCCGGTATCCGCTGGCGGTGCGTTCGTCGAGCCTGCTTGAAGATTCGCAGTACCAGCCGTTCACCGGGGTGTACGAAACGTTCATGCTCGGCAATCACCAGCGGGATTTGGAAGAGCGAGTCGCGCGCGTCAGCGAAGCGATCAAGCGCATCTACGCATCCACGTTCAGCCAGCATGCGAAAGCCTATGTGCGCGCGACCCCGTATCGGCTGGAAGAAGAAAAGATGGCGGTGATCCTTCAAAGAGTAGTCGGCGCCCGGCGTGGAGTCCGTTTTTACCCGGAGTTTTCGGGCGTGGTGCGATCGCACAATTTTTATCCGGTGGCGCCGATGAAGTGTGAGGACGGAATTGCGGCAGTAGCCCTGGGGCTCGGGCGCGAAGTGGTGGATGGAGGCAAGTCCCTGGTGTTTTGCCCGCGGTTTCCGCGGCACCTCGTGCAATTCTCCTCGGTCGAAGATGTTCTGGCCAACTCGCAGTCAGAGTTCTTTGCCCTGGAGCTTGATGGTGCGCGGGGAGCCGAGCAGAGCCTGCGCGAACGCACCTTCGGCCTCGACGTGGCGGAGAAAGACGGAACGCTCGACACCGTTGCCTCGACTTATTCGCGGGACAATCACGCGATCTACGACGGACTCGGCCGGCCCGGATCGCGGGTGGTCAGCTTCGCACCCATCCTGAAGCACGATGTTTTCCCGCTGGCCCCTCTGCTTGATCAGTTGGTGCGAGCAGGCGAAGGGGCGCTGGGACGCCCGGTCGAAATTGAGTTTGCCGTGAGCTTGCCGAAGACTCCGGCCGAGGCCGCGGATTTCGGATTTCTGCAGATCCGGCCACTGGTGCTTTCTCAGGAGGGCGAAGAACTGCGCATCGATGACGTCGACCCGAGCCGCCTGATTTGCCAGAGCGCTCAGGTGCTCGGGAACGGGCGCATCGAAGGAGTTCGCGACCTGGTCGTGGTTGATTTCCATCGCTTCGAGCGTTCGCGCAGCCTGGAGGTCGCCCGCGACGTGGCGCACTTCAATGCCCGGCTGATTGAAGCGAACACCCCGTATCTGCTGATTGGAGTTGGCCGCTGGGGCTCCAATGATCCCTGGTTGGGCATTCCAGTGAAGTGGGACGAGATTTCTGGTGCGCGCGCCATCGTTGAGGCGGGATTCCGCGACATGCGGGTAACCCCTTCCCAGGGCAGCCATTTTTTTCAGAACTTGACGGCGTTCCAGGTCGGATACTTCACCGTCAATCCGGATGCACATGAAGGCTGGATCGATTGGGAATGGCTGAATGCCCAACCCGCGGTTCATGAGGAGGGATGCGTGCGCCATCTCCGGATCGACGCTCCCGTGGTCGTGATTATGAACGGGCGGGCGGGACGCGGCATGATCCTCAAACCCGAGTCGCGCGAGTCCTCCACTCTATAGCACGGGGTGGCGTGATTGCGGTCACATCGCGACGGTCCAGAATTTCAGATTATGTTGGCAAGAATCGCGACGCGCTCGGCACATCGTCGCGAGATATCTCCGTCTTGCGCGGGGATTCCCCCAGGAGTTTTGCGATGACAAACGATCTCGTCCAGTGCCCGTTGTGCGATGGGCTTGCCAGGATTCCGCGAGCGCAATTGATTGAAAGGTTAAGTGATCCGCTGGTGCTCGCGAAGATCGATAAGTTGCTGGCCACCTTGCAGGCTGGCAGTGATCTGCACCCGGAGCCCGTGCCTGCAGCGGCCGGACCGTCTGATTTTCAAACACAGGTTCACAGCTGGAATCCCTCGAATCCCATGTGGAAGCGGAGCCCGAAGGAATAGGTCCGCTTGCTGTTTCTGCAGCTTGCCGCGAAGTGACGTAGATCACAGCCGGACGGGTTGCCGAACGCTAGGCTGTGTGCATGGCAGCGGACTTCTCCATCCTTACAAATCGGAAACGGGCGGTCATTGCGCTGGTTCATTCGGTAGCGTTCCTGCTGCTTGCCACCCGAGATCTTGCCTTCCGGAGCCAGCTAGGCGGCGTGCTGTATCGAAGCCCAGTGCCCTGGGGCGCAATCATTCTGGTCGGCATTTATGTGATTGTGAGCGCGATTCTTCTCTACCTGTTTAGCCGTTCCGCGTCGGTGACCGAGAAGCTGTACTTTGGGTTTTGCAGCGCAAGCGCCACGGCTGGCCTGGTGCGAGCGACGGTTGGGGACGCGGCGTTTCCGGTGGGATCGTTCATGCGGGTGCTTATGCTTTCGGCGGCCGTCATCACGGGCTATTTTCTTTGGAAGATGCACACTACCCCAGAAGTTTCGACCGTTCAGGAAATGGGCGACTGATCCCCGGCTTATTCCCCAGCCCGCAAATCGCTGAAAATAAATGAAAAATTTTCGCTGGGGCAGGGGCATCCCAGCGGCGGCGGTATGCAACTAACATTTTAGTTGACCAATTTCAGGTCAATGCGTCCAACTTGAGCAGACGATCTTATCGCCCTTGAGCCGGGAGGATTTTCAGTTTGCCGCGCAGCAAATCACCCATTCTGACCGAAGCCGAGCTTCGTCTCATGGATGTTCTCTGGCTCAAGGGCGCCTCCACGGTACAGCAGGTACTCGAAACCCTGCCCGATCGTCCGCCGCTGGCCTATAACACCGTTCTTACTACCATTCGTATTCTTGAAAAGAAGGGATATGTCCGTCACAGCAAGGATGGCCGGGCGCATGTGTACAGCGCGAAAGTGCGCCGCGAGGACGCGACTCGCTCCGAGATTCAGCACCTGGTCAGCCGCTTCTTTTCCAACTCGCACGAGTTACTCCTGTTGAACATCCTGGAAAGCCAGGACATTGATAGCGAAGAACTGAATCGCCTGCGGCAAATGCTGAGCAAGGGGGACGAATAGCCGTGTCTGTCCTTGTCGCTTCTTTGCCCGACTTTCATCCTGTCGCTGTGGTCGTTTCTGAACGCGTGGTCGCATGCCTGATCGCGGGCACGGTGCTCACCGCGGGGGCGGGACTTGCTCTTCGCATGATGAGCGGCCAGAGCGCGCGAGCTAAATTCGCGCTCTGCTTCGTGACCCTCGCAGCGATCGCCGCCATCCCGCTGGTTGGCTGGTTGCAGGCCCCGGCCAGCATCGAGTCGCAGTTGGCGCCGCCGGTGCTTCGACTGCCGGAGGACTGGGCGCTTTACATCTGCGCGATCTGGCTGCTGGGGGCTGCCATCGCACTGGGACGGGTTGCAGCAGGCCTGTACCGCGTGTATCAGGTGCGCAAGAGCTGCCTGGCGGTTGCGTCTACGGCCATCGACGAATCTTTGCGGAGAACGATCGACGAGTTTCAGTCGACGCGCCGGGTTGAGTTGTGCGCGTCCGACGTAGTGCGCGTTCCGACTGCCATCGGCTTTTTCAAGCCGGTGGTGGCACTGCCGACGTGGTGCGTGCGCGATCTGTCGTCTGGCGAGCTTTACTCGATTGTCCTGCATGAACTGGAGCATCTGCGGCGGTATGACGATTGGAGCAACCTGTTCCAGCGAATCGTGGGTGCCGTCTTCTTTTTTCATCCTGCCGTGTGGTGGCTGGAGGGCCGGCTCTCACTGGAACGCGAAATGGCCTGCGACGACGCGGTCCTGGCGGTAGTGCCGGATCCGAAAAGTTATGCGCGGTGCCTCGTGTCGCTGGCCGAGAAGAGCTATCTTCGCCGCGGGATTGCGCTCGCTCAGGCCGCGGTCAGCCGGGTGCATCAGTTAACGGTGCGAGTGACACAGATTCTCGCTGCGCGGCGGCCCGGGTCGACCTCCATCTGGAAACCGGCGCTGTCCATCGCACTCGTAACCCTCTGTGCCGGCGGGGCTTCTTTGGACCTCGCGCCGCGCCTGGTCGCCTTCGAGCGGAATTCGCCGGTCGAAAGCGCGTCATCTCGAGCGGCTGCCGCGTATACGCTCGCGCATGGCCGAGAGGACGCATTTGATCTGAGGGCGACGCCGGCTCGCTGGATCGCGCCGGTTGAACCGTCGAAGCCTGTGCGCAAACTGGGTGCAGATTCGCCTGCGAATCGCGTCTCGAAGAAAGCTGACGCGCACGCGGCGCAACCGGTGGCAGACGATTCGCGCCGCCTGCTCGCGCGGGGTACGGAGACGACGCTGGCTCCTGAGCGCGCAGTTTACGATCCGCAGGCAGGATCTGCGCAGGCGCTACAAGCCGTTCAAGCGGAGCAAAAAGCTTTGAACGCACTTTCCGCACAAATGCTCGTGGTGGTAGTTCACAGCGAGCAGCAGGATGAGGCCGGCAATGTGTTCTGGAGTGTTCGCGTAATGCGCTGGGTAGTGTTCCATCCCCAGGCGCCGGGCCGGAACATCGATCCGCAGGTTCCCGCAAAAACCTAGGCGTGAGGCATCGCTTTGCGCGCAGGTGTCATCTGAAGAACTAAGGAATTAGTTGGTAAATGAGAGAAGGAAAAAGGAGAGTCAACCGCCAATGAAAAGCTGGATCCAACGGGCTTCCATTCAACAAACCTGGAACCGATTGAAAGGTCGCATGGCTGCGCCGCTGCTTGCGGCGGCCATGGCGATCTCGCTCACCACTTACGAAATTGTGAAGCCGGCGCCGGCGCGCGCCGCGTCTACGGTTACGAGCTCTACAGCCGCGCCACTTGACGATCAGAGCGTCAGCGCGCTGCTTTCGCTCGACCACGCCATGGAAACGCTGGCCGCTCGCGTCACGCCCGCGATCGTCAATGTTGCTGTGACGTCGAAAGAAAAGGTTGACACGAGCGCACAGCAAGTCCCCGACGAAATGCAGCAGTTCTTCGGGCCGTTCTTTGGCCAGCAGGGTCAACAGTTCGGACGCCAGATGCATCCTCAGCCGCGATTTGAGCATGGCATTGGCAGTGGCGTCATCATCTCCCCGGACGGTTACATTGTGACGAACAATCACGTCGTCGAAGGGGCGACGGACATCCGTGTGACGATGAGCGACCGCCGAATCCTCCCGGCAAAGCTCATCGGCACGGATCCGCTTACGGATCTTGCCGTCATCAAGATTGAAGGCCACAACTTCCCGAACGTGCCCATGGGAGACTCGAAAGAACTGCTCCCCGGGCAGACCGTGCTCGCCTTCGGCAACCCGTATGGATTCCGCTTCACGGTGACGCGCGGCATCATCAGCGCGTTGAACCGGCCGAATCCGTACACGGATGATGCGCGCAAGCCCGGGCAGTTCATTCAGACCGATGCCGCCATCAATCCCGGCAACTCGGGTGGCCCGCTGGTGAATGCGCATGGCGAAGTGATCGGGATCAACACGTTCCTGGTTTCGCCTTCGGGAACCTTCTCCGGCATGGGCTTTGCCATCCCGACGCACATCGTGAAGCCAACCGTTGCTGAGCTGATCAAAGACGGCAAGGTGACGCACGGGTACATGGGAATCGGCATTACCGACGTGACGCCGGAGAATTCGAAGTTCTTCGACGTGGCGAACAATCAGGGCGCAGTGGTAACGCAGGTCGAGAAAGATTCGCCTGGAGCGAAAGGCGGCCTGAAAGTCGGGGACGTGATCACCGGCCTTGACGGGCAGACGATCAGCGACGCGGGTTCGTTGCAGGTCGAGGTTGGTCAGAAGCGACCGGGAACGAAGATCGATCTCGATGTTCTCCGCGACGGCAAGAAAATCACGGTGCCGGTCGAACTGGAAGCGATGGGCGCACGCCGCGGTGACGACAGCGAGAGCGCGAGCGCGGAGCAGGGCAAGCCGCGCTGGGGGCTCGGGCTGGGCAATCTGAGCGATGAAGCGCGGCAGCAGATTCAAGCTCCGGGCGACGTGAAGGGCGCGGTGATCGAAAACGTCGTGCCGGGCAGTTCGGCCGATAACGCCGGCCTGCGCCCTGGGGACGTGATCGTTAGCGTCAACCGGAAGCCGGTGTCGAGCGTGTCGGATGTGAAGCAGGCTCTGTCGAGCGTGCCGAAGGGTCAGGATGCACTGGTCCTGGTCTGGTCGCAGGGTGGCAGCACCTTCCGCGTGATGCATGCGCCGGAAGTTTCGTAACCAACAAGTAAGTCCTCCTGAAAGCAGGGCTCGGCTCGCCGAAAGCGTACCGGGCCTTTTTTTTGAGAAGAAACATCCATTAGGCGCAAGCAAATTGACTGGAGCTAAAGGGTAACAATACTTCGCAAGTGAAGCGTTGCATTCACATCGACATCACTCGCGAGCCAATCAAGAATCACCCCAAAATAAAGGATGCGCTCAACCTTCTCGCGAAGCTTGAACGCATCCCGGACAGCCCCTTCCCCTAGGAACTGTTCCGAGATCACATTAGGTTTTCTCTCTCATGGGGTAAATGGCCCGAGTGTGCTCTGACACCACCCAATCGGGCTAGGGCAAATGCCTAAATTAGCGATCGCAGTGTGAGACGGCGAATAAGAATCCGAAGCGCTTTCATCGCAGCGCTTACGGGCTGCGCGGGCGGGAATCACTTAGGAGGGTAAGTTCTGAAAGTCGAGAGTTAAGTGCTCTTCACTTCTTCGCAAAGATTTCTTTTGCGGCGAGCACGGTGTTGCAATGAATGGTGACGGTGTCATCGATTTTCTGCGCGTAACCACCAGCGTAGGTGACCATGATGGGGATGCCGCGTGCATAGGCGGCCCGAAAGACGAGAGCATCACGGCGCTTCAGGCCATCGATGGTGAGATTCAATCCGCCAAGCTGATCTTCGCGATAAGGATCGGCGCCGGCTATGTAACAGATGAGCTCGGGCTCGAACTGGCGGAAAGCCGAACTGAGAGCGTTATCGAGCCAGCCCAGGTAGGCGTCGTCCTCCATCTCGTCGGGTAAATCGACGTCGATCGATGAAGGCGGCTTCCAGGCAGGATAATTATTTTCCTGGTGCAGCGATATCGTGAACACGTCCCCAGCATGTGCCGTGCGCAGGCGCGCGCCACCGACGCGGGCGACGGACGGCAATGGGGCGCTGGGCACGCGAACGCCGGCAAAAATCGCAGCTGTCCCGTTGCCCTGGTGAACGTCGCAGTCGATGGTCATGGCGGTGCGGATCTTGTCGTCGCGCTGCATCCGGCGGATGGCGACCGCGACATCGTGAATCATGCAAAAGCCTTCGCCATGATCGGGGAAGGCGTGGTGGAAGCCGCCGCCGACGTTGAAGGCGACGCCATCGTTGAGCGCATAATCCGCAGCCAGCATCGAGCCGCCCGCTGCGAGCCAGAACGCGCGTACCAGTTCCGGCGAGTAGGGAATCTCCATTTCGAGTTCTTCGCGCGCGGAGAGCGTGCCGGTCTTGAGCTTTTGGACGTACTGCGGCGTGTGCACGAGGAGGATGTCCTGATCGGAAGCCGGTTGCGGCGAAACGAAGTCGCCGGGTGCGGCGATGCCGGTCTCGAGAAGCTTCTTATGGATGCGCTGATATTTTTCGGCCGGAAAGACGTGGGAGCCGATGGGCAGGTAATAGTCGTCGGTGTAGACGAGTTTGAAGGGGAGCATTCAGCACTCAGCAGCCAGCACTCAGCGAAACGCGAGCGGAGCGCGGCAAACTGGTTATGATACGCGCCGCGCGCCCGAAGCCGAAACTTTGGGTTGAAGGCGCGAGGGACGAAGTCGAGAGCTCTCGGCGCTAAGCAGTGCCGACGGCACCTCTAACGAGTTCCCGCCAAAGCCGGTTTACGCGCACGCGCTTCTGCCTCACGGGGAGAACGCCTTTTGAGGCTTATCGTCGCGCAAGCCTGTATGGGCTCCTTCGACTGTGCTCGCCTGCGGCTCGCTCCGCTCAGGATGACAGCGCTTTGGGTTGTGGACGCCCGTGATCTGGGCACTGGATGCCAGATGTTCGCTGGGTTTCTTACTTCTTCTGTCTCGCGCTCTGCACTGGCACTGTTCTCCGTACTGGCACGATGGCGCCCTTGGCGGGGTCGGCGGCTGCGGTGGCCCTGGTCAGCACTTCCTGTTGGATGTACTTCACGAACTCCTGAATCTGGGTCTGCATCTCCTCCATGCGCTCGCGCATTTGCAGGATGATGGCGATTCCGCTGATGTTGACCGCCAGGTCGCGCGCCAGCGTCAGGATGAACTCCAGCCGCTGCAGGTCTTCGTCGGTGTAAAGGCGCGTGTTGCCCTCGGTGCGCGAGGGCTTGAGCAGGCCTTCGCGCTCATAGAGCCGCAACGTTTGCGGGTGGATGCCATACATCTCGGCCACGGCCGAAATCATGTACGCGCCTTTGGATTTGCGCTTTGTCATGAGAGGTTCCGGTTGTTGCTATGTATAACATGGATCAATAGCCGAATCATGGACTGTGGTTTGAAGTGGGCGCCAGGTAGTCGGATAGCCATTCGTTTACATTGGCCGCGCAGATACACACGCATCACCAACCCATCTGTTCCATGCGCTTCAGAATGATTCCACTGTAGCTGTTCATGCGGTCCGGGCGGCGTTTCAGCGGAGCGGGCAGGATCGCGGCCAGGCGCGCCGCTTGTTGTCGCCCGATATTGCGGGCTGAGGTTTCGTAGTAATAACGGCAGGCGGAGTCGGCGCCATAGATACCGGGACCCCATTCCACCACGTTGAGGTAAATCTCCAGAATTCGCCGCTTGCCAAGAAACAGTTCGGCCACCGGCACCATCGTGGTCTCCGCGCCCTTGCGAAGCCAGGACCGGCTGGTTCCGAAGAACAGGTTCTTTACAAGCTGCTGGGTGATGGTTGAAGCGCCGCGGGTACGCTCACCTTCCACGTCCTGTTTGGCCGCGACTTCAATCTGCTCCCAGTCAAATCCGTGGTGCTGGTAGAAGCGCGTGTCCTCACCGGCGATGACCGCATGCTGAAGTTCAGGCGAGATCTGCGTGAGCGGAAGGGACTTGAAACGTTTGTGATAGGGGGTGCCGCGAACGCCGGCCTGAAAGCTGCGTTCGATCTGCACGGCCGTGGTGGGCGGGTCGACCCAGCGATACATCACCAGCGTCAGCGCCAGTAGCAGCCAGAGAGCTGCGATACCGACGAGCAGCCATCGGATCAACGACCGGAATCGCTTGAGTCGAGTTAGGGTCTTGGGCCGTGCCGGCGCGGTCGTCACACTCCAGCATACCGAACGGGCGCTGCGGCCGAGAGTGTTTCGGGCAACTCACGAACAGGGTCCCGCAGGAAAATGCCACAGATCTGGGCTGATCCGGCAGACTCCAGACTCCAGAATCCGCGTCAATCAGTTCAATCTGTGGCGAAAGGTTTACGCCGCGGGCTGCGGTTTTTCTTCGGCGGGGATCCAGCCCTCCGGCTTCACGGTGTGGTTCACGAAGTACGCGACCACTCCGAGGCCGATGAGGATCATGCCGAAGGCGAAGGAGCTCATGCCGAGCACGGACTCATGCTCGCTGCGCACGATCGAAAAACCCAGGAGCAACAGGGGCGCGATGCCGATGGCAGCGGCGCCGAACATGCCGCCCGGGACTTTGAAAGGCCGGGGCAACTCAGGCTCGCGGATGCGAAGCCAGATGAGGGCTGCGAACTCGAGAGACAAGCTTGCGCCATAGAGCAGGATGTCGAGCGTAACCAGGCGTTCGAAGCCAAGCAGCAGGCAGGGCGCCCAGCAAACGGCCAATACAACAATCGCGACCCAAGGAGCGCGGGTTTTCGACTGAAGCTTGCCGAAAACTTTGGGCAGCATGCCGTCCTGCGCCATGGCCAGCGGCAGGCGCGAGTAGCTCATCACCAGGGCGTTGAACATGCCAAATCCGCTGATCATGCCGCCGAGGGCGAGCGCCACCCGGAGCCACGGTCCGCCCATGAATCCGGCGATGTCGGCCCAGAAGCCGGTATCCCATGCGCTGGCGGGAAGCCCGGTCATCCACATGGCGGCGACGGGCACGATGTAGCTGATAGCTACGATCACGACGGCCAGAAGCATGGCGCGCGGGTAAGTCCGCTGCGGGCGCTCGACTTCGGTTGCGATGGTGGAGGCGTTATCCCAGCCCATATAGTTCCACATACAGATAAGGAGGCCGGTCAGAATGTCGATGCTGTTGTTGGTCGGCTTAGTGACGGCAGTCGCGAGCGCGCCAAACTTGAAGGGCGCGATACAGACGATGGCGACAAAGGGCGCCGACAGCGCGAAGAACAGCCAAAGGGAAGTTGTCGAGACGACCTTGACGCCCGCGATATTCATGAGTGCGCAGACGCCCACCACCGCCAAGCCCACCATCAGACCGCGATGGCCCTCCGAGAACCAAGGGAACAGACGCTCGAGATAGAGAACGAAGAGCGTTGGGTAGATGGCCATATCGAAGACGGAAGCAGCCAGCGACAACCACGCTTCCTGGAATCCCCAGAAGTTGCCCATGGCGCGGCGTACCCAAGCGTAATAGCCGCCCTCTTTGGGCAGCGCGCTGGAAAGTTCGCCGATCATGAAAGCGGTGGGCAGGCTCCAGAGAATCGGAGTGAGCAGCAGAATAAGGATGGCGCGTCCATAGCCGGCGCCATGCACGATGTCCTCGGTGCCGTACGTGCCGCCCGACACCATAAAGAATGTGGCGGCCACGAGGGGCCAAAGCGTGAGGCGAATCGACTTTTTCCGGGGGGATGCTGCGACGGCGAGCGGCTGCTCAAAGTGGCTGGGTGCGGTAGCTGTTGCCAATTCCTATGGCTTCCTCCTTAAGCGACTCACTCTCACCACCTCGTCCCTTGAACCGAGGCTCCCGGGTAACCGCGTTTTCCCGGACATTCGGCAAAGTTAGTTCGCAGCGAAGAGAATACGGCAATTTAGATGCTAGAGAGAAGAAAAATCGTTAAATATTTTCGCAAAAGTGCTCGGGCGGAGGTAACAGGACCATGACATCAACTTGGGGGAAGATCCTTTCCCGTGGACGCTCCTCAAAACTGCTGCACGGTCGCTCGCATGAGTCACTCAACCGGATTTCGCGTTACTGCGGCGTTCCGAAACTGCAGCTTCACGGTCTTGATCTCATACGCGCCGGTTGGAATCGTGAGGGTAGTGCCGTCTGAACCGAGCGCCAGGGCAGCACCGGGCTGCTCGATCAGGTTCGTCTCCATGGCAGAGGCGGCTGGCTGCGGCAGTACGAGGTGCACTGCGCCCGTTTTTCCTGCCCATTCATAGAAACGAACGATGATGCCGCTGCCGTCGGCGGCTTTTTTGACGGCAGTGACCACGACGTTACTTTCCTGAGGTACGAAGAAGGATTGCTCTGGTGGAAGCGCGCCCGCGTGTTGGCCGGTGGTGGTCGCCAGCAGGGGATCGTTCAGTTCGTAGCCTTGGCGGACAGTAAGGGCCTCGCGCCAGGTTCCGGCGTGCGGGTAGAGCGAGTAGGTGAATTCGTGATGACCCTGGTCGGCGTCGGGATCCGGGTAGTCGGGAGCGCGCAGCAGTGAGAGCCGGAGCACGTTGTCCTTGGCGTCGTAGCCGTATTTGCTGTCGTTCAGGAGGGAGAAGCCGTGGGAAGCATCGGAGAGGTCAGCCCAGCGCAGGGCGGGTACTTCAAACTGTGCCTGCTCGGTCGGGGTGTTACGGGTGGTCGGCCGTTCGACGGTGCCGTAGGGAATTTCGAAGGTGGCCTTGTCGCTGCGGACGCTGAGCGGGAAGGCAACCTTGAGCAAGATGTGTTTTTCGTGCCAGTCGGCCTGCATGCGGACGTCGATGCGCGGCACGGCCGGGTACATGGTGATGTCCTGGACGAACTCGGAATTTTGCCATTTGTGCCTGACGCGGAGGGTAGCGCGGAGCGGAGTGTTCTCGATCAGTTGTACTTCTGCGGCTTTCATCAAGTCAGTGTGTTGTTTGATGAAGTCGGCGTCGACGTTCCAGGCGTCCCATCTTTTCGGCTTATCGACGAAGGCCTGCAGCAGGTTGCCGCAGGGCTTGCCGTCGGGAAGAGTGGCCGGTGCGCCTTCGCCGGGTACGGCAGGAGCGAGGGTCTCGGTTTTGGCGCGCTTGTCGTACAGGCTTGTGATACAGCCAGTGGCGGGATCAATGGTGAGCTTGAGGAAGTCGTTCTCCAGGGAGGTCGCAGCCGCTTGCAAAAGGTGAGTCGGTTGGTCCGGAGCCTTGGCAGTTTGCGAGTGCAGCGTAATGAGCTCATACCCAAGAGCGGGTACGTCTTCGGCCAGAAGACGCAAGCGGACGGGACCGCCTTGCGGGGATTGAGTCAGTTGCGAGAGTGCGAGAGGGCGACCGCTCGAATCGGTCGCAGTCACAGCCGCAGCGCTCTTGGGGAATTGCGACTCGAACTCGACCACCTCAGTACGAGGCCAGGACAGCGGGTTGAACACCAGGACGGACACGCCGTCGGATTGCACGCGTGAAGCAATGTCCTCGAGTGCGGAACGGGTTTCGTCGCTTGCGAAGCGAGCCACTTCTGCATACTTTCGGGCTGCGTCGACATAGTTGATGCCGATGCCGGAGCCAGGCAGGATGTCGTGGAACTGATTAAACAAGACCTTTTGCCAAGAGATGTCGAAACCAGCTTGGGCGTATTTTCCTCCATACAAGCCGTCGATCGCGGTGACTTTCTCGGCGTTCAAGAGCGCCACCTCGCTCTTGCGATTGCCCTTTTTGGTTTCTGATTGCGTGGTCTGGACGCCGCGGTGGTACTGAAAGTAGAGTTCGCCGTTCCAGGTGGGAATGTTCAACTCGCTCTCATTCTTCTTCAGTTCGGCGAAGTAATCAGCGGCGGTGGAGAACTCGAGACTGGGATAAACGAGGTCACTCTTCTGCC
>Ga0335069_10001979_pt1 | contig 32181 bp, 28 predicted proteins | sample Lox_Sample_11_FD_206714 | JGI IMG/M metagenome (GOLD analysis project Ga0335069, IMG submission 206714) | Soil microbial communities from Loxahatchee National Wildlife Refuge, Florida, United States - Lox_Sample_1.1 | ecosystem: Environmental > Terrestrial > Soil > Wetlands | place: USA...
CATTTTCGGCGAGTACTTCAACGATTAACATCGGGACTTTTGTTCTCGGTATGTACGACCCTGCTGTCAAGAAGCTCGTTTGGATAGGTGCTGCCCAACATGCGCTTGAACCCAGCAAAAAGCAGGACAAAAACCAGGAAAGGCTCAACAAGGGAGCGCAAAAACTGCTGAAGGACTTCCCTCCGGGACGGAAGTAGAAGGAAGCACACCTCAGAGCCTGCTGAACGCACCGTTCACCGTGTGCAAATAGTCTCCATCTGCCACGGAGATGCAAAACTCTGGACCTCAAGTATAGATCCGGATAAGGATTACGCGAACCAAAGGCGATGGCCTGCTCAAAGTAAAGTCATACAGCCGCGATGGCAGAGACCTTAGGTTCGTTTTGCTTCGGCCTTCGGCCCTCTCGCGGCCGATAAGAGGAACCAAATGGCATCAGTTCACTTTGCGCCGCGATGTTAGGAAACGGCGCCAGGTGCCGAGTTCGTTGACCCAACTAACCTCGTACACCAGTTCGTGCTGTTCCGCCGCACCCTCTCGTGTATTCCAGATTTGAAGATTTGTTGTTTCCCAACGCACATCGGTTCTCTCCGGAAACGGTGCGGTGCAGGGTGTTACATAGCTGTTAGCTTCGTACTTCACTTCGACCTCTAGAAAGAATCACAAGGAGTTCCGTGTGTGATGCCCAAATTCTGTGTTAAGGAGTCGCTTTTTGTAAGCGCGATTCCACTGGCTTGGCAGGACACGCAAAAAGCCTGTCCAAAGTATCGAAATCCTTGCTGAGCAGCCACCGCTCCGCTTCTTTCGCTTCTTTCCCATTCTCCAGGACATCAGCGATAGCCTGATTGACGACGGCCAGAAATAACCGTACCGTGGCTCGCGGGTGGAATTCGGTGGATTGGCTCTGCATTCTGCGACCTCCTTGGTCATCACCGGCGGCTCTATCTACTCCGATTCCCCGGCTACCGGGCGCAACCGCTCAGAACATGAACTTGCTAACGTACTAGCCAAAGCGCGCCCCTGCGCCGCCCGCAACACTGTAAATTGATAGTGCTGGCGTAAAATCTGGTACCACTCGAACATCGTTTGCGTTTTCATGTCTTCTGCTCTGCTACGCGGCGATCCGTTCATTTGCTAAGTCGATCCAAATAGGTTCAATCAAGCCCAGAATTCGGCTTGAGAAGCTTTTCGGGCCGCGCCTTGCCTCGAGCCGCTGACTCCTAACGGATCATTTCCATCGATGCCTTCTTCTTCTCGAAATTCATGCAGATGATGAGAGCAATCGGAGGGCCGTTCGCTATGTCATCTCCCAAGGAACGCGAGGACCTATCAACAAGCACAAATAAATGCTTTCAACCATTTCGCAACAAGTTTCGTGGATATGAACAGGCAGATTTAGGCGAGGTTGCTGGGAGCAGGTGATCGTCCAAGAGCGTTTGTAAGGCACCACAATTCTCTCTCGCTCAGATGCTCAATAATCGCCCCCGCTGCCAACGTTCCGCTGTCCAGATTCGGGCAGTAGTGTTTCCAGGGCAAGGTCACTCTGCACCAAAGCCCAGAAAATTCGGCGGTGAACGGGCCGTGGTTTTGGAACCTTGCTTGCACGTATGTAACGAAGGAGCTTGTGCATTATCACGTCTGTTTATGAGGTGTTGGTGGGGTGAGGCAATTCCGTCCACCTTCACACATGCGCGCAATCAAAATTGGGAGTATTTCAAATGGACAAAGGTGCAGACTTAGAAGCAAATCCCCTCCAAGCGCTAAGCCCCAGAGGCCGGTTCTTCGCCAATCAGACCTTTCACTTTGAAACTCTTAGGAACGCGGGCTATGCCTTCTCGCAATGCGCCGATCTCGGCGAGATGCTGGAAACGGCGAAGCAGATTACTGAAGGTGATCTCGAGAGCTGGTACACGGCATGGGCAGCGACTGCCGATCGCGTGGAGGCATTGGCCGCGCGTACTCAGGATACGATCAGCAAGGGCGACGCCTACATGCGGGCGTCCACCTACCAGCGGTTAGCCGAGTTCCTGCTCCCGTCCCATGATCCCAGGCGTCCGGAATCACTCGAGAATGCGGTGCGCTGGTTTTCTCAGGGTTTGGATGCATTAGGCGTTCGCTACGAGTACTTCTCGGTACCGTACGAGAACGGACGGCTACGCGCATTGTATCTGCCGGGCCCGGCTGGATCCGAGAAAAAGCCGCTGATCGTGGCTGTCGGAGGCTACGACTCGATTCTCGAGGAAAAGTATCCGGTGATCGGCAAGGCCGCGCTTGAGCGTGGCTACTCCACGTTGATCTACGAAGGACCCGGGCAAGGAGAGCCGCTGCGCAAGTACGGCTTGAAATTTACCCCGGAGTGGGAGAAACCGACTACCGCGGTTCTGGATGAATTCCTTCGCACCCACGACAAGCCGTCGAAGATTGTTCTCTTCGGGATGAGTATGGGCGGCTACCTTGCGCCGCGGGCCGCTGCGTTTGAAGAACGCATCGACGGCGTGGTGGCATACGACGTGTGTTTCGACCTTTATGAGTCTGCAGTCCGGATCATGTCCGGGGTAAAACAGAATCCCCTCTTGCTGAAAGATCCAGGCGTGTCCTGGGCCTACAACAACGCCCTTTGGACCATGGGAACAACCAATCCTGAGGATACCTTGGAGGCTTTCTCACAGTACAAGCTCGCTCCCATTGCCGATCGCATCCGGCAGGACGTTTTGATTCTGGCAGGCGCGGAAGACCACTTCATCCCATTCCACCAGGTAGCGGACTTCGAAAAGTCACTGGTCAACGCGCGCAGCGTAACCACGCGAATTTTTGATCGGCCTTCGGGTGGCGGCGAGCACTGCCAGTGCGGCAACACCTCGCTGGTCCATGCGGCCGTTTTCGATTGGCTGCTGCAAAAGTTCCCCGTGGCCTCAAAGACATAAGCTAAGGCGAGATACTTCCTCCAGATGCACTGTACATGGCAACGCCCACATGCAGAAGATTGACATTGGTCTGAACAAAGCCATTTACTGTCGCGCCGCATGTGGAGAGAGAAGTCACCGAGCAAAGGCCGTTGGCGCGAGCCTCGATGCCTTCTCATATTCCGAAGCAAATAATTGACTGTCCGGATATTGCTCGCTCAATTCCCGCAGTAGTTCTTGCGCCAGGGCAACTTGTTTCTCGCGGCGCGCGGCAAGGGCGAGGAGTATCTTGGCGAAGGGACGCAGGTAGTGGCCGTTCGCCGCAGTCTTGGCCACTTGCTCCATGCCGAGCTTTTTGTTGCCGTGAACCCCATCAAACCAGAGGGCGAAGCGGGAACCGGCGCTCTGCGATCCGATAATGTAGTTTGCTATGCCAAGCGCAATGTAAGCATCCGTCATGTCCGGATAGCCTGCCAATAACGTTTCGGCGTATGTGTTGGCTTCTTTCATGTGCTTCAACCCGTCCATGCGCTTTTTCTGCAGAATCGAATCAGCATCTGATTCCATTCCGGCGGCCAGCGCCAAGGCGAACAGAGCTTCTCCATCGTTAGGGTTTGTATTTTGACGCATCTTGGCGAGTTCGCGGGCCCGGGTTAGCGCTTCGTCGAAATGGGCCATGCGCTCCGGGTTTGGCCTGCCGTCAATCCCGTGCAGGAATTTCTTTTCGTTCAGGAAAAAATCACTTGTCAGGACGCCTTGTAGGTAAAACTCCTCAAAAAGATAGCTCGCGGCCAGGGCCACCTCACCAAAGGGATCCTCTCGATTACGAGACTCCCAGCTTGCAAAAACTTGACGTGATTCGGCAAACTTCTGCTCGTACAAGAGATCAAATCCAGCCGTAAGCTCCGGTACGACTGTGAAGGCTGCCGAGTCCTTATCCGACGCTTCGCTCCCAAAACTAATGACGGGGCTCAAGAACAGTAAGAGTGTTAGAAAACTAAGGCAACGCAACATTGTATCTTCCTATTTTGTGTGTGACTCATTGCCGAGCTCTGTAAGTCAAAGACATTGTGATGACCATTGGACTCGATTCTCTTTATGCCGAGGTTTAAGAATGATTTCTGCGCGTAAGAATTCTAGGCGCAGTCCCTCTAGGGTCTGAAAAGCAAACGCTCGAGGAGAACCCAGAAGATCGAAGCCGCCGAGAGCAAGGTAATGGAGGTCAAGAGGATTTGACTTCCGGAAAGAACTAATTCGGGAGTTTTCCCATCACGTTCTGTAAATCGCGCCATCGAATCACACCAGGCGCCACCAGCTAACAGCGTCGGTGGCTGCCCCGAATAGAGCAGCCGAATAGCCAATTGCCATTCCGAGAGCTGCGGTTTCACGTCTTATCGAACACTCGGTTTAGCGGCGTCACTGTTGTCATTGGCTGGGGTAACTGCAGGAATCGTGACCCCTGATGGGCATCTGCGCCGGCCCGTCGTCAGGCAGGCCGAGCTCTCAATCCGTGTACTGTCTTGTGCATTCGATCTGACGTATCGGAATGCGGCTCAAAGGACAGTGAACGCTCATCGGAAGGGGGGCCGCGCCCGGACGATTCGGGGGAGAGATCGCCCGGGCGCGGTGGGGGGTTACGAGGGAAGCAGCTTGATCCGCTGACGGGACAAGCCCGTCAGCGTCTCCTTTCCTTGAAGATCCAATTGAAGCTTTTCGCAGACATCGCGTGCATAGCAGGTTTCCGCCACAAACTTCGCGTGTAAGTCACGCAACCAAGTGAGCAACTGCTCGCCGATCGGATCCACGTAAGTGACTTCCGACACGTCAACGAGAAAGCCACACGAAACAAAATGCCTCGAAAGAAGAGACTTCACTTGAACAGCCCAAGCTCCAACAAGCCGGCCCTCCAATTTGAGGCCTCGCCCTTCGTTCCTTTGAATGAACTCTGCTCGAATCATTGTCGATCCCTGCATGGAGCGAGGGTGTTCGCTCATACTTTTATGCTTGTGTACCGTGTTCGTTCCTCGTACTTGCTGCAGCAAGTTGGTTGCCAGACTTCGGTGCGCTATCTTCATTGACAGCAAGCAGTGTCCGCGAAACACCCGCCCCAATTGAAGACTCTCCTGCCCGTAGGTGGTCATAGCTGACCAATTCCACACGCCTGACTTCGTGGCGATTTTCAGCTATCTCAGCTGCTCGATTTCTATGTCCTTGGGGTTTATGCATTTGAACGAAAAGGCGAGATTGTGAGTTGGTGGCCAATCGAATGCAATACCTGCAACCGAATCTTGATCGAGTGCAGACTCTCGATCAGTCCTCGAAAGGAATGCGGATTGTCACCGGAAGTGAATTGGGTAGACGCCTGGCGAAGTCCGCTTAAGAAGGAATATGGAGGACCAGAAAGTCAGAAATAGCCGGCAGGAAAAAACAAAACCCACGAACACCGTCGCGGTGCGGCTACTGTTCTTGCTCTTTCTTTTCGGGTTTTGCTTCCAGCCACCAGCGAGGCCAGACTCAGAACATGGTGCTCAGATACAGGGAACCGCGTTCGTTTCAGATTCTACGGGCCCGTCCTACATCGCGAACGTAAAAGTGACGCTAAAAGGCCCGAAGAATATAGAAACAGAAACAGATGAAGCCGGCAAATTTGAATTCCGTGGCATTCAACCTGGAACGTACACCATCGAAGTCGCAACACCTGGTTTATTGGCTACTCAGATTGTAATCGTAGAGGCGGGTCAGGTTGCTGAAATTCCGCTTGAGTTGAAACCGCCGACACTCCAGGAGTCGGTAACTGTAACGGCGACGGCAAACGAAGAGCCCTCAAGCTCCGCTTCTCCATCGGGAACTATCACCTCCAGCACTCTCCAGAACGCGCCGAACCGTGACGATCGAACGGAAAGCGTCTTACCTACACTCCCTGGAGTGGTACGGGGCCCCGACGGCCGCATCAACATAAAAGGCGCCCGCACAACGCAAAGCGGTGCTCTAGTGAACAGCGCCAATGCTACGGATCCCGCAACCGGGGGTCCGGGAATCAGCGTGCCCATCGATGTGGTTTCTTCTGAAAGTGTCATTTCGAATCCGTACGACCCGGAATACGGCAAACTCACTGGCGCCGTTTCAACGGTGGATACCAAGACGAGCGACTTTGAGAATTTCCATTTCTCCATCCACAACTTTCTGCCACGAGCTCGAGTCCGCGATGGAACAGTTGATGGTGTTGGCGCCGCAACGCCCCGCGTGACATTCACCGGTCCCCTCTGGGCGGACCACGTCTCTTTCACACAATCTTTGGAATACCGATTTTTGAGAACTCCCGTGAATAGCCTTCCGCCCTTTCAACGGGACACCACTCTTGTAGGCGTCAATTCGTATACGCAGTTCGATTTCAACCTGACTTCGAAACAAACCGCGACCGTTTCCGTCGCCGTTTACCCGCAACGGCTGCAGTACCTCGGGTTGAACACCTTCACGCCGCAGTCATCCACGTCCGACTATCACCAGCGCGGATACCAACTGTATGGACAGCACCGGTATCTCACTGGAAGCGACAGCGTGCTGACTTCGCAGTTCAGTTACAAGACCTTCGACGTGGATATCACACCGGCTGGGTCTGGTCCCTATCAACTAATGCTCGAGACAACGGCGGGTGCGTTTTTCAATTCGCAAACCCGTCGAGGCTCCCGGTTTGACTGGCAGGAAACGTACCAGTTTGGCCCGCAACATTTTATGGGAACCCATCAATGGCGCATCGGCTTGGAATACGCTCACTCGACTTTCAGTGGAAGTCAATCGTTTGCCCCGGTCGAGATCTTGGGGGCCGAGGGAAACCCGATCGAGCGAATCATCTTCACTGGCGAAGGTCGCTCCGATGTGTCACAACACGAAGTCACATGGTTTGCCGGAGATCGCTGGACAGTTTCGCCTCGTCTGATTCTGGATCTCGGGCTGCGCTTTGACGGCGACACCATCACAAATTCAGGGCATGTTGCTCCGCGTGCTGGTTTCCAGTTGGCTCTCAATCGCAACGGACGAACAATGCTCCGAGGGGGAGTCGGAGAGTTCTACGACCGCGTTCCCCTGATGATTCCCAGTTTTCGGTGGTTTCCAGAGCGCACGGTCTTGTTGCTGAACCCTCAGGGAGAAGTAACCAGCTCGACGCTTTATACGAACCGGATCATCGGTGATCTTCGCACCCCCCGCAGCACAGCCTGGAATTTGGCACTGACTCATAAGATTTCCAGTGACCTACTGCTGTTGGTTGGCTATGAACAACGCAGTACGGTCAACGACTTCGTCGTTTCGACGGTGGATGGCGGAATTGGTACGGGACTCGTGACTCTCTCGAATACCGGAGGCCAGTCCTACAAAGAATTTCAGGTAACTGGGCGCTACCAGTTACGCAAGCATTTCATCAACGCATCCTACGTCAGGTCACGCGCGTACGGGGACCTGAACGATTTCTTTCAGTTCTTCGGAAACACAGCGAAGCCGGTTATTCAGCCCAACGGGCAAGGACGCCTTGCGTTCGACGCACCGAACCGATTTCTGGTTTCTGGCGAACTCCATGCACCGTGGAAGCTGGTGTTTGCTCCGGTCTACGATCTGCACACCGGATTTCCGTACTCGGTTCAAGACGAGTATCGCGAGTATGTGGGACCACGAGACTCGCGGCGTTTTCCACAATTTTCGTCCTTTGATCTGCAAGTCTCCCGGTACATCGCAATTCCAATGGGCAGCGACAGAAGAGTCAGGGCGCGGGTAGGCCTCGCGGTGTTCAATCTCTTCAATCAGTTTAATCCACGTGATGTGCAGACCATCGAGGAAAGCGCCAGATTCGGGGGCTTCTTCAACAACTCGTGGCGTGAATACCGCGGGAAATTTGTCATGGAGTTCTGATCATGAGAATTCAAAGCATCCTTATCCTGTTTCTTGCGTTGGGTTGGATAACCCCTTGTCAGGCGCAGAACACTCCTGTCCTCGGCGCCGATGACATCATCGCGAGAATGCTGTACCGGAACAACCAAAGAGAGAAATTGCAAGGCGGATATAGCGGAGCCAGACGCTATGTGCTTGAAAACCAGAAGTTAAGTAAACGGGCCGAGATGGTCGTAAGCGTCAACTGCGATCCCGACGGAACGAAACATTTCGAAGTCGTTTCAGAGGAGGGGTGGTCTTCCGCGAACAAGCATGTCCTGCGCAAGATGTTGGAATCGGAGTCGGAAACCTCCCGGCCAGAAGTGCGCGAAAGAACCGGCATCAATTCCGAGAACTACAGTTTCCGGTTGATCGGCACCGGTATTGTGGAATCCCGGCCCGTCTACATCGTTGAGGTTCAGCCAAAACGGGAGGACAAATACCTGTTTGAGGGCCGCATCTGGGTGGACACCCAGGATTTTGCGCTCGTCCGAGCCGAGGGTAAGCCGGCAAAAAACCCTTCCTTCTGGATCCACAGCGTCAATTTTGTGCAGCTGTATCACAAATCCGGGACCTTCTGGTTTCCGGTGTCCACAGAAAGCCTGACCGATGCGCGCATTTTTGGAAAGACGGCGGTCACCATCAACTACCTCGATTACCAACCGAATTCTATCGCTGAACCAGCGATATCGCAGATGCCAAAAGTGGATCAAGTGGAGGCAAAATATGCTCACAACTAATGTTGCCGTCATCCTTGCTGCAGGTCTGGGAACGCGCCTGAGTGTTGTTTCCGGTTACCTTCCCAAGCCGCTCGTAAAATTTGAGGGAATTCCTTTGCTTGAGCACGTTATGTCGGGAGCGAAACAGGCCGGCATTGAGCGGTTCGTGATCGTTACTGGCCATCAATGCCATATGGTGCGCCGGTGGTTTGAACGGAGTTCACTCTACGGCACGCCCGTAACCTGGGTGCAAAACGACGAGTATCACAAGAAGAACGGGATTTCCCTGCTGCATGCCAGGCCAGTCGCCAAGGGACCCTTTCTGCTGCTTATGTCAGACCATATCTTTCAGCCTGATACCGCCGCTTCTTTGCTTCGGGAGAGCTTGGGGCCAAACGAGACGATTCTCGCAGTGGATCACAAGTTGGATCGCATCTTTGACTTGGACGACGCCACGAAGGTCGTATGCATGGGTGACTACGTGCTGCGCATCGGAAAGGACCTCGCCCGCTATCACGCCGCCGATACCGGGATGTTTTTGTGTACTCCGGCGATCTTCGATGCTCTGGATGCGGTAGCCAAGGACGGAGATTGTTCTCTATCAGATGGAATGCAATATCTAGCTTCGAATCGGAAGCTGCGAGCGTACGACATCGGGGATGCCGTTTGGCAGGATATCGATACTCCCGAAATGCTCGACTTCGCAGAGGCCAACCTTTCCAGGTACTCCGCCGAGTCGCAGGAAGAGGTGGCCCGTGTGTAGATTTCGGCCAGACCAACGCGTCTTGTTCCGCTGTGCCTGTGGATTGCTCGGAACCGCGCTGTTAGTTTCTCTAGTCGCTCACGCGGGACTCCGGGCGCTATTCGAAAACGTGGGCCTGATCGGCTGGGGTCTCGTTTTAATCATCGCTTTAGGCGGGGTGTCGCACCTGATCAAGGCGTGGGCTTGGCGCCTGACACTCCCGCAGACGGCGCGTTATTCATTTTTGCGTTTGTTTGGATTGCGGCTGGTTTCCGAAGCCATTGGCCAGCTTGGGTTCGCTGGCGTGCTGGCAGGTGAGGCAACACGTGTCACTTTGCTTGGATCGGAGACGCCTGTCGACAGTCGAGTGCTGTCCGTCACGCTTGACCGGGGGTTGTTCACGGCCTGTGGCGCCATCGTCACTGTTTGCGGAATCAGTGCTGGACTGGTTGTGTTGTCGCTTTCCCATACCTTGCGTGTTTATGGAGCCTTGTTCGCATTGGTATTTCTAGGCGTTCCCGCAATGGTAGTTCTGGCGGTGAAAAACCGATGGCCACTCCTGTCCGGTCCGGCTCGCGCTTGCGGAAGCTTACCTTGGATCGGCCCATGGCTTCGCGAGAAAGAATCCCTAATATTCTCCGTTGAAGAGAAACTACTGCAATTCCACCGTGAAAGGCCATCCGCATTCTGGGGAAGTGTAACGCTGAATTTTATGTGCCACGTTTTGGCGATCAGCGAGGTTTATCTGATCCTGCTGTTCATGGGCAAGAATGTGACCTGGACAAGAGCATTGATCCTGGAGGCCTTCACAAAACTCATTAACATTGCGGGGGCACTGACTCCCGGCAATGTCGGAGTTTACGAGGGTGGCACCATGCTGATTGCCACTCTGTTCGGGCTTAGTAGTAGCGTAGGACTGTCCTTAGGATTGTGCCGTAGAGTGCGCAGCGTATTCTGGACTCTGATGGGAGCACTTTCCTTCTTACTCGTCTCCCGATCCGTCGACCCACGCAAGGCGGCCGGGAGCCCCGGCCCGGCACCTGAAGACGGTCCGTTACCCCTTCGGGAATCAAGCTCCAAATCGAACTATCCATCTCCCCCCGAAACGACTTCCGCAATAATATTTGCGGATCACGGCCGCGAGACACGCGGCTTTACGCCAGAGCTCGCACAAGTGGGAACGCTTCCAATTATCCTTCGCGCCATTCTGCAAGCGCAGAGTATTAACGCGAGTCGGATCATTGTGGCGTCGAGGGGATTGGCGAGGAGCGTAGTCTCGCGTGACCTGACGCGCACGGGCCGCCTGCCGAAAATCTTGGAATGGTTGGAAATTGGCGATACTCCCGGGTCACTCGCTCGATTGATTGGCCAGGTCGCGACAGACTCGGATCGTCTCTTGCTGGTGTCCGGATGCACCGCATACCACCCAAGCCTTTTCGACATGATCCGGCAGTGGGATGGTCAGGGCGAAGCAATGACACTCGCATCGGGCAGCGAGTTCGTAGGTATCGCTGCTCTTTCTCGTCAAGGCGCGCTCGATATTGCTGTAGACTGCCCGCTTTATGTCGAGACGCCTGTTGACCTCTACGCCTGGCTCAACCGGAGACATTCTGTGTTGTTAGAGCCAGTGCAAGAGCACCTGTGGCAGACCGTGAATTCTCCCAACGACCGCATCATTGCCGAACGAAAGCTCGACGGATGGCTGGTGAAACCGACTGACGGCTTTTATGCCCGGATGAATCGCAGGATTTCCATTCCGATCAGCCGCCGGCTCATCAAGTTTCCCATTACGCCCAACATGGTCACGATATTCACGCTTGGAGTGAGCTTTCTTGCTGGCGTATTCTTCGCAATTGGCGGCTACTGGAACAACTTGTTGGGTGCGCTCCTATCCATTTGGGCAAGCATTCTCGATGGGTGTGACGGCGAAGTCGCACGTTTGAAGCTGCAAACAAGCAAATTCGGATGTTGGTTAGAGACGATTTGCGACTACCTCTATTATCTCTTCATCTTCATGGGAATGAGCATAGGACTGACCAAAAGCCGTGGCACAGAGGCTTACCTCGTCTGGGGAGGCCTCCTGCTTTTTGGAGCCGTGGCCAGTTTCCTGGCGGTTGGCTCGGCGCGTCACCGGTTTGCATCAAGCCAACCTGAAAAGTTTCTGAACCTATGGCAGAAGAGAGCGGACAAGCAAACAACAAACCCACTGATGTACCTTGCGCGAAACACAGAATTCATTATCCGCCGCTGTTTTCTGCCGTATGCGTTACTGGCGTTCGCGGTTCTGAATCTGACTCGTTTCTTCTTCATTGGCAGCGCGGTTGGCGCCAATTTGGTCTGGATGATTGCTCTGTATTCGTACCACAAGCTTTCTAGGCCGTCATCTCTTGCGGCGTCACCGACTGGAAAAAGCCACAGGCGGCAAACCGTGACCGGCGGGGTCTTCGACCTTGGGTCATGAACCACATTGAAACGGGTTCCTTTGTTTCCGAGTTAACCGAGGCTCCTTCCGTATTTCGGGTTGTGGGCTCGCGCTTCGTGACTGCATGCCGTGAATGAAATTGTGAGCATCATCCTTATTAACAAGTTTCGAGGCATGCCAAATAAAAAACTACGGGAAAAAGTGATATCGTGACTTCTATACCGGAGATCGAAACAGGCAGCTTCGCCATTCCGCGATGGCTTCTTTGCCCGCCAAGCTCGGTCAAGGTTGTGTGCTGGAACATTAATCGCGGATTGCAACTGCGGTGGATCATCGAGTTTTTGGGTCGCAGTCAGCCGGACATCCTGCTCGTGCAAGAGGCAGACCTAAATGCCCGGCGCACACAACGCCTGAATATTGCGCGGGAAATAGCACAAAAGCTGCAACTCAACTATGTCTTTGGGCGTGAGTTTCAGGAATTGACGCAGGGTACCCGCGATTCCCCCGCTTACCATGGCCAGGCAACGCTCTCCCGTTGGCCGCTATCGAATGCGCGTATCCTCCGGTTCCAGCAGCAATCCAAATTCTGGCAGCCGCATTGGTTTTTACCGGAGATCGAGCCATTTCAAGAGAGGCTCGGAGGGCGGCTGGCACTTGTTGTCAATGCGAATGTAGGAGGCAAAACAATTGTTACCTACAACCTGCATCTCGAAAGTCGCGGCGACGACCGGCTCCGGTGTGCTCAAATGAAAGAGGCTCTGCAAGATGCGCAACGGTACGATGCAGACACGGTCGTCGTGCTGGCCGGCGACCTCAATATGGATGTGTCTGCCGGAGATGCCGCACAAGCGATTAGGCGGGCCGATTTTCAAGACGCCTTCAGCGATCAGCACGTTCCGACGACACCCAACTCGTTTTTTGCAGAGGGCCGGGTAATCGACTGGATTTTTTCACGAGGCACTCTGGGGTCCAGCGCACCGCAGGTCCACCGATCCGTATCAAGCTCCGATCACTATCCCCTGTCGGTTCGGCTTGGTTTCTGACAGAAGTGGAGCGGATTTACTGGCCCAAACTAGTGTGCCTGACCGTTAGCTCTCCTAATGTCACTTGCATGCTGCGGCAAAGATGATTACCCGCAGGTGGTTGCAGAAACGGGATTGAGGTGGCAGAATCACGCCAGAGCCGCTCCGCTCCAGGTCAGTACGATGTTCAAAGCCCTCCTTCCTGTGTTGGCTCTCTCTTTGTTTTTGTACCCCTGCGCCCTTCGGGCGCAAACCACGAATGGCTCCATTACTGGCCGAGTGACGGACTCGTCGAAGGCGAGCGTACCGGATGCGAAGGTGGGGGCGGTGAATGCCGGCACGAATTTCCGGTATGAGACAGACACTAATGGCGCGGGGGAATACACCCTGGCGAATCTGCCGCCAGGAACGTACCGCATCGAAGTGGAAAAGACCGGATTCAAGAAGCTCATCCGACCGGACGTGACCCTGCACGTGCAGGATGCGCTAGCGATCGATTTCGAAATGGCGGTCGGCTCCGTGTCTGACACCATCACGGTACAAGCGGGCGCGCCGCAGGTGAATACCACTTCCGCCACGGTCAGCACGGTGGTGGACCAAACCTTTGTGGAGAATATCCCGCTGAACGGCCGCAGCTTCCAGACGCTCATAATGCTCACGCCGGGCGTGGTGGTGACGCAGACGGCGTTCGACGACCAGGGCCAGTTCAGCGTGAATGGCCAGCGTGCGGACGCAAATTACTTCACCGTGGATGGGGTCAGTGCGAACTTTGGTGTCACCGGAATCCCGGCGCTTTCGCAGGTTACTGGAGGGGCACTGCCGGCGCTCAGCGCCTCAGGTGGAACGAACAGCCTCGTGTCCGTGGATGCCATGCAGGAATTCCGCGTGCAAACGTCTTCGTTTGCGCCGGAGTTTGGGCGCACACCCGGCGGGCAAATTGCGATTCTCACGCGCTCCGGCACCAATCAGTTCCACGGCACAGCGTTCGAATATTTCCGCAACAGCGTCCTGGACGCGAACGACTGGTTTTCGAATCGCGATCACCTGCCCAAACCCGAGGAGCGGCAAAACGATTTTGGCGGTGTTTTCGGCGGACCGATTCTCAAAGACAAAACGTTTTTCTTTTTCTCCTACGAAGGCTTGCGGCTGCGCCAACCGGCTACACAGGAAACTGTGGTCCCCGATATGGCGTCGCGGCAGGCAGCTCCCCCACCCATGCAGCCGTACTTAAACGCCTATCCCGTTCCGAATGGGGCGGAACTCGGCAGCGGCACGGCGCAATTCAACGGCAGCTACTCGAATCCCTCTTCGCTAGACGCTTACAGCATCCGTCTGGACCACGCCATAAACTCCAAGCTCAGTATTTTCGGACGATACAACTATTCGCCCTCGGATTATGCTCAACGAGGTATATTGATCACCGGCACTGGGCCGGTCCTAAGTACGATTGAGAAAGCCTCAACCTCAATACACACCTTCACGGTAGGCCTAAATCAAGTGCTCACGCCGCGTACAAGTAACGAGATTCGGGCAAATTATAGTAACGCCAGAGTCGCATCTAAATTCGTTGCGGATAATTTCGGCGGGGCCGTGCCGCTGCCTGATTCACTAGTATTCCCCTCCGGTTATTCATCCGCAAACGGTAGTTTCGCGTTCAACATAGACAACGTCGGAGAATACAACCAAGGCAAGCTCGCCACCGATGAACAACGCCAGGTCAACCTCATCGACAATTTCTCCTGGAGCGAAGGCGACCATCAGCTGAAATTCGGAGTGGACTATCGCTGGCTTTCCCCATTCACCAGCCCCTATGCGTACCGTCAACAGCCAGAATTCACAGGGGTAACGTGCCCTAGCGCACCACCATGTCCCGGATACGCACTGTCGGGAACCTCCGTTTATGTTGCGACGTTCAGTGAACAAAGCGTTGCGTTCGTGACGCAAAACTTCTCTTTCTACGGCCAAGACACATGGAAAATAACCCCAAGATTGACAATAACGTACGGCTTGCGGTGGGACATCAATCCGCCTCTGAAGGGTAAGAACTTGGCAAGCCAGCCCTTTACTGTGATTGGGCTTCAGGACCCGGCAACAATGACCCTGGCTCCGCGCGGAACGCCACTTTATGACACAACGTATGGAAACGTGGCGCCGCGCGTGGGAGTAGCGTATCAATTGGGCGAAAAACCGAATTGGACGACGGTTCTGCGTGGGGGCTTCGGGGTTTTTTACGATTTAGGATATGGCTCGTTAGGAGGAGCATCCAGCTTCAGTTACCCATTCGAAGTTTTCAATGTATTTCCAGGTGCAACCCTGCCGTTGAACGCACAAGATGCAGCGCCGCCGCCCCCGTCAACGAGCTTGCCGGCAGAGAACATGACAATAGCCGACCGGGGCCTAAAGCTCCCGCGCACGTACGAATGGAACATCGCGCTGGAAAAATCGCTCGGAAGCAGACAAAGCGTCTCCTTTACCTACGTCGGAGCAATCGGGCGTGACCTGCTGCGTGTTACGAATCTTGTATTCCCGAATCCGGATTTTGGGTTTGTCGGTGTCACGGACAATTCGGCGACATCGGACTATCATGCGCTTCAGATCAAATTCCAGCGGCGCTTGTCACATGGATTGCAAGCGTTGGCATCGTATACATTCTCGCACTCGATCGATATTGCCTCGACGGACGCATACGCAAACTATTTGAACATACCAGCCTCCGCCTTGAACCCGAACGTCGACCGCGGAAATTCGGACTTCGACATCCGCCATTCTTTCACGACAGGCGTGACGTACGCCTTGCCAACTCCGGAATGGAGCAAATTTGCGCGTGCGATACTGGGCGGGTGGTCGGTCGACGGGTTCGTAATCGCTCGGTCCGCTCCTCCCGTAAATGTCATTGGGGGGCTTGTTGTTGCCGCGGGCACCGTTCTCTACCCGCGACCGAATGTGGTGCCCGGAGTGCCGCAGGTCCTCTACGGCTCGCAATATCCAGGGGGAAAAGCGTTCAATAACACGGTGATTTCGGGAGCCTGTCCAGGCGGTCTAGATCAGGTCGGGGCATGGTGTTCCGTCGCCTCCGGGCAGGGCAATTTCGGGCGGAACGTGCTGCGGGGATTCGGAGCGACGCAAGCGGATGTGGCGTTCCAGCGGCAGTTTCCACTCACTGAGCAGGTGAGCCTACGATTCCGTGCGGAGTTCTTCAATATTTTTAACCATCCCAATTTCGGCCCTCCTGACAACAATCTGACCGACCCGTTGTTTGGTCATTCGACGCAAACGTTGGCCAGCAGCCTCGGTTCCGGTGGAGGGTTTGGCGGCTTCAATCCGCTGTACCAGATCGGCGGTCCCAGATCCATTCAATTGGCTCTGAAGCTGGCGTTTTGAGCGGCGCGGGGGCTTGGGAGTAGAATGTTGCTTTCTATGAGCAACAACACCCGAAAACTCCTGCTTTTCTGGTCTGTTTCTCGCCACTCGCCACTCGTCACTCGCGACTTGTTTCTCGCGGCAGCCCTGCTCCTCCTCTCAGCCCCGTGTGCGTTCTCGCTTGATCCCTCCCTCGACATCAGCCAATACGCGCATACCGCCTGGAGAATTCACGATGGTTTCGTACGAGGACCGATCGACGCGATGGCGCAAACACCCGACGGCTATCTCTGGTTAGGGACGGAATTAGGACTCTATCGCTTTGATGGTGTGCGTGCTGTTCCGTGGGAACTTGTTTCCGGCCAGCGACTCCCCAGCAATCAGATAAGAGCACTGCTGGCCGCGCGCGATGGGGCACTTTACATCGGCACGGACAAGGGGCTCGCTCGCTGGAAAGATGGCAAGCTGACGAACTACCCAGAAGTTGCCGGATCCATTATTGGTTCATTCCTGGAAGACCGCGAAGGAACGGTTTGGTTTGGAGCGTTCACGCCCGGCAGGCTCTGCAGCTTCCGGGGTGGAAAAATTGAGTGTTACGGGGCTGGAAGCTTTGGCATAGGAATAATCGCTTTATACGAGGACAACAGGGGCAATCTCTGGGTTTCTGCCAATGGGCTATGGCGATGGAAGCCGGGCGCTCCAGAGCATTACGCGTTTCCTAGCGGTGTGGTTGAGGCCAACTCGCTTGTCGAACGCGAGGATGTACTGCTATTGGCCACAAACCAGGGAATCAAGCAGCTTGCGGGCGGAAAGATTCAGAGCTACGCCCTTCCGGGGCGCAATGGGCAGTTCAGGCCGGACTTTTTCTTGCGCAGCCGTGACGGCAGCTTGTGGATAGGTACACTGCAGGGTCTTTTCCACTTCCACGAGGGAAAGACGGACGTCTTCGCGGCTTCTGACGGTCTCTCGGGTGATTTTGTTTCTGGCCTCTTCGAAGACCGTGAAGGCAACGTTTGGGCCGGCACGACAGACGGCCTTGACCGTTTTCGTGAGTACGCGATAACAAGAATCTCGCAAAAGCAGGGGCTCTCAAATTCGTTCATTTGGTCGGTGCAAGCGACGGCGGACGGAAGCACCTGGCTTGCCTCGGCTAGCGGCTTGAACCGGTGGACGAACCAGCACATGGTCGTTTACAAGACGCGAACTGGGCGCGGAGGAAGCTCACGACTCGATAAAGCCGGGGCGGGACAGACGGAAATCACGAATGGCGAACTACCATCCGCTCCTCGATCGCTTGGGCTGGATGAGCACGAACGGCTCTTTGTTTCGACGGCGGAAGGTCTGTTTTACTTTGAAGGTGGGCATTTTACACGCATACCTGGAGTTCCGGCCGGAGACAAGTTCGCCCAAGACGGGCACAATAACCTGTGGATCAGTCACCGCGACCTCGGGCTTGTAGATGTGAAATCAGGGGACATCGCGCAACCAATTCCGTGGTCACGGTTCGGGCAAAAAAAAGACTTTGGACCCTCAGCTTTGCTGCCGGATCGATCCCGGGGCGGCGTTTGGCTCGCGTTTTATGAAGGCGGAATCGCTTATTTCAACGAAGGACAGGTCCGGACTTCCTATGCCTCCGCTGACGGGCTGGGGACCGGGCACGTGAACGACCTGCGATTCGGCTCCCGCGGAAGTCTATGGGCTGGCACAGAAGGCGGTCTAAGCCGAATTCGAGACGGTCACGTCTCAACCCTGACAAACAAGAACGGTTTGCCGTGCGATGAGGTCTATTGGTCCATGGAAGATGACGACCACTTCGTATGGTTGTACCAGCCATGCGGGCTAGTGCGCCTAGCTCGTTCGGAACTAGATGCGTGGGTAAGCGATCCAAAACATACGGTCCGGGCAACGGTTTTTGATGCTTCCGACGGAGTGCGGACTATGGGACAAATCTCTGGTTATAGTCCGCGCGTGACGAAATCACCGGATGGGAGAATCTGGTTTATGTCTTGGGAAGGAGCTGGGATTATTGATCCGCGGCATCTGCCGTACAACGAGCTGCCGCCGCCGGTGCACGTCGAGAAGATCACGGCGGCTGGCAAGGTCTACGATGCCGCGAACGGCGTTCGGCTGCCAGCGCTGGTACGCGACCTGACGATCGACTACACGGCACTGAGCCTGGTGGTGCCGGAGAAGGTGCATTTCCGGTTCAAGCTCGAAGGACAGGACAAGGATTGGCGCGAAGTGGTCAACGACCGCCAAGTGCAGTACTCAAACCTGGCGCCGAAGCATTATCGCTTCCTGGTGAAGGCCTGCAATAACAGCGGAGTGTGGAACGAAGAAGGCGCGGCGCTGGATTTCGTGATTCCGCCGGCGTGGTATCAGACCAACTGGTTCGTCGCACTATGCGTGGTCGCTTTTCTGGCATTGCTTTGGGCGCTGTATCAATACCGGCTGCACCAACTGGCGCAACAGTTCAACATGCGCCTGGAAGAGCGCGTCGGCGAGCGAACCCGCATCGCCCGCGATCTACACGACACGCTGCTGCAAAGTTTTCATGGCGTTTTGCTGTATTTTCAGACGGGCATTAACCTGCTGCCGGAACGTCCCGCCGAGCCGCGGATCGCCGAAGCCCGAAAAACACTTGAAAAAGCAGCGCATCAGGCGAAGCAGGCGATCGTCGAGGGGCGGGAGGCAATACAGGGATTGCGCTCTTCCGTAATCGAGAAAAATGACCTTGCCGTGGCCATGCGGACACTCGGAGAAGAACTTGCGGCCAACGCGAACTCTACGGCGTTTCAGGTACATGTGGAGGGCACGCCGCGCGATTTGCATCCGATCCTTCGCGACGAAGTCTACCGTATAACCGGAGAAGGGATTCGTAATGCCTTCCTTCACGCGGACGCGAAGCAAATTGAAGTGGAAATCCGCTATGACGAGCGGCAGCTACGCTTGCGAGTCCGCGACGACGGCAAAGGCATCGACCCGAAGCTGCTTGGCGATGACGGGCGCCAAGGGCACTTTGGCTTGCGCGGCATGCGGGAAAGAGCCAAGCTCATAGGCGGCAAGCTGACCTTGTGGAGCGAAATGGACGCCGGCACGGAAGTGGAACTGAGCATTCCTGCGGCACGCGCATACACGCCACCTTCCGAGGGACAGCCGATGCGGTTGACGGACAAGATTTTTGCAAAGCTATCCGGCCGAGGCACAGCGAAAAAGTCATGAACGAGGACGCGAGCCCGATTCGGATTCTGATCGTCTACGCATCGGAACCAAAACACATTGCTGTTTGGCTACGAACATGGAAAAAATAGCTTCTTACGGACTGCTTCTCAATCGCCTCAGCTGGTCCAACGCGTCAATTAGGGTCATTTGGGGTGGCTACCTAATTTACCTATTCCTAGGGGTCCTGCCGGTTCACGCGCTCGATCCAGACAAACGCATCAGCCAGTATATCCACACGTCCTGGCGAACAGAGGATGGGTCCGCACCAGCCGGGATGTATACGGTGGCGCAAACCTCAGATGGTTTCCTTTGGTTCTCAGCTTTTTCGCAGTGGATGTATAGATTTGACGGTGTTCGCTTTGTTCCTTTGCTCTCCCCACCTAGGGGAAGTTCGACCCACAAAGTATTCGAGGTCTTTGGTGATCACGCAGGTGGGCTTTGGGCAGAAGGAAACCATGAGATCGTGCATTTGAGAGGTGGGGTGGTCAGTTCTGAATTTGAATTGGAAGGTCTTTCGTCGTTTCAAAACTTGAGCCAAGACCCTGACGGCTCGTTATGGGTCGTGAGAGCCGCCAATACCGTCTCCGACGCACCCCTGTGCCACATCACCGAGCGCGCGGTGAAGTGTTTCGGAAAAGCGGATGGAATACCGATCGTGCCGATCGATTCGATATTGGCTGACCGGAAGGGTGGTTTTTGGCTGGGAGGGCAGACGGCCCTTGTGCACTGGCATGACGGCGTATCGGAGACGTACCCGGTCGCAGCCCTGAAGTCCAATATAGGACAGCACGGGATAGTCAGCTTGGCACTTGGTCCGGATGGATCTCTCTGGGTCGGCATACTTGCAGAAGGGCCAGGGCTCGGACTGGGGCAACTGAAGCAAGGTGCGGTTCAACCATTTGTAACACCGACCTTCGATGGGAGCAAAGTTGAGGTCCACGAAACGATCTTCGATCGCGACGGCAACCTGTGGGTCGCCACCGCAGGCAAGGGAATCTTTCGCATCCACGGCAATTTTGTCGACCACTACGGACGAACCGATGGCCTGTCCAGTAATTCCGTTTTTGGTCTTTTCGAAGACCGAGAAGGAATCGTGTGGGCCGCGACAACGAATGGAATAGACAGCTTTCGAGATCCACGAGTCGCTACGTTTTCGGCATCAGAAGGCTTGGGGAAAGATGCAGCGGTGGGTGTTCTGGCCAGCAGGGATGGCTCAATCTGGGTTGCGAACGATGGCTCACTCGATCACATCGTTAATGGATCCGTCTCATCCATTCGCACAGGCAGCGGGCTTCCGGGTCATCAAGTTGCCTCCTTGCTTGAAGACAGGGCCGGTAAGCTGTGGGTAGGAGTGGATGACGGACTGTATTTGCTCGAGAATGGGCGTTTCCGTCGCCTTCCGGAACCGAATAACCGGCCCCTTGGAATGGTTGTGGCGCTCACCGAGGACATCGACGGGAATGTTTGGGCAGAATGCGCGGGGAATCCGAAAAGAGTTGTTCGCATCCGCGACTTCCAAGTGCGTGAAGAGTTCCCTGCACCCCAGATTCCGGCGGGCCGCACGCTCGCCCCGGATCCACAGGGAGGAATTTGGATAGGAACTACAAAGGGCGACCTTGCGCTATTCCGCCATGGGGTTTTGGAGAAATTCCCATTAAACCCAAAAGGCGATCCGGTCAGCCGCCGGATTCTTGCTAGGGCAGATGGGTCGGTGCTTGCCGCCACAGAGGACGGGCTCGTCGAATTGCGGCAGGGTAAACTGCAGCGTTTGACGAGGGAAAATGGCCTGCCCTGCAATTCGGTGATTTCGTTCGTTGAGGACAAAGAGAAACGCTGGTGGTTTTATACGGATTGCGGCGTCCTCGAGATGCCGGATTCCGAGCTCGAGCAGTGGTGGTCCAACCCGAAAACGATGGTCCAGGCACGCCTCTATGACCAGTTCGACGGAGCTCAGCCAAACGCACCATATTTCAACTCAGGGGCGTACTCTCAGGATGGGCGCGTCTGGTTTGCCAACGGAACAGCCGTTCAGATGGTGGACCCTTCCAGACTCTCACAAAAAGCACTACCCGCGCTGACATACATCGAATCGGTCATCGTTGACCGAAAGGAATTCGCAGTAACCGATAACCTCAAGCTCTCGCCGCACCCCCGCGACTTGCAGATCGATTACACTTCGCCCACGTTTCTGATCCCACAAAGGGTGAAATTTCGTTATCGACTCGACCCGTATGATCGTGACTGGAAAGACGCCGGTACGCGCCGCCAGGCCTTCTATACGGATTTGTCCCCTGGTAACTATTCGTTTCGGGTGATCGCAAGCAACAGTGATGGCATCTGGAATAGCGATGCCGCAAAGCTGGATTTCTCCATCGCTCCCGCCTACTACCAGGCCGACTGGTTCCGCGCACTCTGCGCGGCCGCTTCTCTGGCACTGCTGTGGGTGATTTATCTGTTGCGCGTCCGGCGTTTGCAAAAGCAGTTCGATATGACCCTGGATGCGCGGGTCGGGGAGCGCGTGCGGATTGCACGGGAGCTTCACGACACGCTGCTGCAAAGTTTCCACGGAATCTTGCTGCATCTTCAAACAGTCTCTAACGAACTTTCAGGAGGACAGACCAAACAAAAACTAGACAACGTGATTGGTCAGGCTGCGCAGGCGATCATCGAGGGCCGCGATGCGGTGCAGGGCTTGAGGGCGTCGACGATGGAGAGCAATGATTTGGCATTGGCGATTAAAACGGTTGGCGAAGAACTCGCAGCGTCGGAGAGCAGCCCGCCCCGCGCGCATTTCACGGTGCGGGTGGAAGGTACGGCGCGCGATTTGCATCCGATTCTTCGCGACGAAATCTACCGGATAACCGGAGAGGGGATACGCAACGCCTTCCGGCACGCCGATGCACAGCGCATCGAAGTCGAGATTCACTATGATGAACGGCAGCTACGGGTGCGAATGCGCGACGACGGGAAGGGCATCGACCCGAAGCTGCTTGGCGATGACGGGCGCCAAGGGCACTTTGGCTTGCGCGGCATGCGGGAAAGAGCCAAGCTCATAGGCGGCAAGCTGACCTTGTGGAGCGAAATGGACGCCGGCACGGAAGTGGAACTGAGCATTCCTGCGGCACGCGCATACACGCCACCTTCCGAGGGACAGCCGATGCGGTTGACGGACAAGATTTTTGCAAAGCTATCCGGCCGAGGCACAGCGAAAAAGTCATGAACGAGGACGCGAGCCCGATTCGGATTCTGGTTGTTGACGACCACCCTGTCGTCCGGGAAGGTGTTGCCGCCCTTGTCGGGGGGCAGTCGGACATGCGAGTTGTTGGCGAGGCCTCGAATGGACGTGAAGCAATCCAGCAGTTCCGCGCGCAGCGTCCGGACATTACGCTGATGGACATCCAGATGCCAGTAATGAGCGGTCTGGACGCGCTGATCGCCATCCGAGACGAAGCTCCAGAAGCGCGGATCATCATGCTGACTACGTATGCTGGAGATGCCCAGGTGCTGCGGGCAATCAAAGCGGGCGCCCGAGGCTACCTGCTGAAGAGTTCGCTGCATGAGGAACTGCTGAAGAGCATCCGAGCCGTTCATGCAGGTAAAAAGACGGTTTCCTCTGAGGCTTCCTACGAACTTGCCGAGCATGCTACTGACGACGCGCTGACGCCAGCAGAAGTGCGGGTTTTGCGGCTGATTGCCGCAGGGAACGCAAACAAAGAGATAGCCGAGCATTTGTGCGTAAGCGAAGAGACGGTGAAAGGCCAGGTCCGAAACATCCTTGCCAAATTGGGCGCGAAAGACCGTACCCAAGCCGCCATGATTGGGGTGAAGCGCGGCATCATTGAGTTGTAATTTTCTCGAAAGAGTCCCTCGCCCGGGCCTTTTGGGGGTTACGTCTGTGTCCCTGAGTTCGTAATCTCGATATGTCGTGCGCAGACTTTTCTCAACTTTCGCCCACGGTGCACCCGGGCTGGGTCTTCTCCTGCTGCGAGTGGTGGCGGCTGTCGCCGTGGTTTTTCACGCCGCTATGGCACTCCGCGGCGGTCCCCCGGTTGGACCAACCATATTGAATGTGCTGACCGGATTTGTAGGAATATTTTTACTTTTCGGTCTTTGGACCCCTGTGGCGGGAACCGCCCTGGCAATTCTTGCGTCCTCAAGCGCCTTCCTACATCCCACCGATCCTTGTAACTGCATGCTATTAGGGACTGTTGGTGCTGCCCTGGCCCTTTTGGGACCGGGGGCCTGGTCGCTTGACGCGCACCTGTTTGGATGGAAGCGCGTCGAGCTTCCGGCCCGAAAGAGTTAACGCCCACCCCCTTTCGATTAGGTTCCCTTTCCAAAAAGGGGGTCTCACACCCCCCCGCTATAGTGCCCACCGCAAGCCAATGTAGTGTCGCAGAACTACCGTTGTAGGGTTGCCCCCAAGCGGCGCTGCGAGCACACTCCCGCGTAGAGATTCGAGTGGTCCAGCAAGAGACGACCGAAGTTCATCGGGCAGGCTGACCGGGTTCACTGAGTGGAGCGTAGTTATGGATCACGACAAGATGAAGGCCTTAATGCATGCGTGCCGCGAGCGATCATCCGCGCAACGCAACGGCGAAGTCAAAGAGTTTCCCAAGCCGGATTCTCAGCCGGACTGGAAATACCTGGATTACATAGCGAAAGAACGAATCGCAGCCTAGGAGGTAGCAGTCATGAAAACGCCCACGCTATATCAGTGGTACCAGATTTTGCGCAAACGCCATCGGTTTACGCTTTTCCAGGCCGTGCGGGGCGCACTTTGGCTGGCGCGCTAGCGAGCGGCCACAGCAACGAAGATCCAACCAATAGCAGTTCAGGGTTTTGAGTTTTGTAGTCGTTGAGGGGGGTAAGAGATGAGCGCAGCAGCACCAAGTTTCACTCAATTCAATAGATATCCAGCCGTATTTCCAATTGGCGGCGCCTCAGTGGCAGACGAACCAGAACTGGCGCGGGCGTCATTTCTGGACACGCTTGTGGGCCGGCACGGCGGCTTGCGCGCGGTCCTCTCGCAAGTGGAGATCGTGGCACCCACCAACGCAACCGTGCTGATCTCCGGCGAAACCGGGACCGGTAAAGAGCTCATTGCCCGGGCGATTCACGAACTCAGTCCTCGGCACAACCGCAATCTGGTGAAGGTGAATTGCGCGGCGATTCCGGGCGGGTTGCTGGAGAGCGAACTGTTCGGACACGAGAGGGGAGCGTTCACCGGCGCTCTGATGCAGAAAAAGGGGAGATTCGAGCTCGCAGATGGCGGTTCGCTCTTTCTGGACGAGATTGGAGACATCCCTCTGGAACTGCAGCCAAAATTGTTGCGCGCGGTGCAAGAGCAGGAGTTTGAACGGTTGGGAAGCGCCAACACGATCCGCGTTAATGTGCGGATGGTTGCTGCGACGCACCGCGACCTTCCCGCCCTGATTCAAGAGGGAAAGTTTCGCGAGGATCTGTTCTACCGCCTCAACGTTTTCCCGATTGCGATCCCCGCGCTTCGGGAACGTCGCGAAGACATACCGCAACTGGTGAACTACTTTGTTTCGAAAGTATCCCGGGAGATGGGAAGGCAGATCAAGATGATTCCTACTCGCACGATGGAGGCATTGACAAATCATCCTTGGAGAGGAAATGTGCGGGAATTGGAGAACTTCATCGAACGCGCCGTAATCCTCTCCCGAGGTGAAGCATTAGAAGTACCTGTTGGGGAGTTGAAGGCGTGCTCCTTGCCTCGGACCGCTTCCCCATCAACGTTTGAAGGAGCGCAGCGCACTATCATCATTGACGCACTGAAAGCCGCGTCGGGCCGAGTCGCAGGCAAAGGGGGTGCCGCTGAGCGGTTGGCTGTGAAGCGTACCACGCTCTTGAACAAGATGCGCAGACTAAACATTTCACCTGGTGACTACTCGCGCGAATCTTGTTCTCCAAGGGTCTCTCCCCTAAATCGTGCAGCTATGACCTCCCCGGGAGATAGCTAATATGGCTTGCATCCATCCTGCGAACTTAAAAACAGCCGCAGTTAGCCGCGTTTCATCTCTCGAAACACTGGAACGGTTCCGCACCGAACACGAAGTCCTGGTGGCCCTTGCCTTCTTAATTACGGGGAACACAAGAAATGCAGAAGGAGCGGTCAACAAGGCATGCGAACTGATGGCGAATTGGGCAATTCCCTTCGCGTCGCCCGAGCAGCTCACGAAATGTGTCAGGTGGGTAACGGTTAAGGCCGCAGTAGCGGACAGCCTTGATGAAATCAGATCGTACGGGGCGAGATATTTCAACCGAACTTGTATGCATGCCGAGCATCTTCTTCATGCCAATTCGAAGCTGCAACAGTTCCATGATTTTCTAGTCCATCTCAATCCCATGGTGGTCATCGGGGAACTTGACCCCCTAGCCAGGGCGGTCGCTGTGCTGCGAACGACGTCACGAGGATCGATTCTGGACTGCGCATTACCGCTTAAGTTGCCGGTTGATACCGTGCTCGCTGCAAATTGCCGAGCAATATCCTGGATCGCGCAGATGCGGAATGAAGCAGAGAGAGAGCAAGTGCCGCCCCAGAAAACAGTGCGGAGAATTCATGGGCACAATTACGCTCCGGTACAGAAGTGGCGGAACACAGTCGTCCAGCTGCATATAGAGAACTAACCACAATGACGATGAAAAGCAGAGTGACGGGAGCGGGATGGGCTGCGGCGTTTGTTGCGGGAGTCGTCTTTGTCACGGCGTTGAGTGGACGGACCCCTGCCGTAGGGGCGAAAACGCAGGCAGGGCTGAGGCAGGGGCAGCAAGTTACCGTGCGGAGGATCATCAGCCCGACTGTGACGGACCAAGACATTGCATTACTCCGGCAGGATATACGGGCAATGAAAATGCAGGTGATTGGAGAGAATATGTCGCTGTCGGATACGGAGGCGCAAAAGATCTGGCCGATCTATAAACACTACGCGGACGACCTGCATGAAGTAAATAACGCGAAGTACGCATTGTTGAAGCAGTACGCGGAGACGTGGCCAACCATGACGGATCATGATGCGCTGATTTATGTGCGGCATTGGATGGAGGTGGACGCCGAGGCGCAGGCGTTGAGATTGAAGTATGTCCCGATCGTGTCCCAAGCGCTGCCGGGGAAGAAAGCAGCGACGTTTTTCCAATTAGACCGGCGGCTAAGCATGCTGGTCGATCTTCAACTGTTTTCTCAGATCCCATTGGCCCATGTAGAGGAGAAGACATCAGGAACTCGAGGTGGCGGAGCCGGTGCAGAATAGGCAAAACATGGCTAGGCATTTAACTTACTCATAAGTTGACGGGATTCGGGCCAATTCGCCCCGCGATCGAATTCGAGAAGTCTGTACTCGGCAAGAACATAGCGGTCTAGGCTGATCTGGTGCGCCTGACGTTTGAGGCAGAAATGGGCACGCGCTGCCCTCATTCGGTCAGGGGAATCTCCTTGCGCTGAAGAAAGCTAGTGTTTTCTCTAGCTCGGGAGTGGCTCTTATCGTGCGTAAGCGAACCGGTACCCATCACCTCGTTACCTCTTTGGCTGGGACGGAACAGTCTGCTGATTCGCCCTTTTGGTCGGCATCATAGTGGCTTGTGCCACTGGAAACTCCACCCAGTTTGCAAGATGCTCGTTCACCAGAGCGCGTACTAGAGTGTCCACACCGTTCGAATTGGCACTTTCGGGGTGGGCTGCCACGTAGCGGTTGAAGGAATCAACTGCATTGCCGACAATCACCTTTTGGTTTCCGAAAGCAAATTCATATCGTTCGCGCCCAATAATCTCCACTTTTCCGCGTAACGCGTCCAGTGCACCAGTAATGTAGGCCACACATCGTTCCGCCGACTGGAAATCCTTACGTGTGAATTGCCTAGCTTCCGGAGCGGAATGGACAATTGCATCCGCTAACAGGCAGTCTTGGTGCAATTGGCCCGTATACATGAAGATCTTTTCGGGATGGTTGTCAGGGAAATCGGCCGCAGGGGCCGTTACCCGGGAGATTTCATCAGTGTTCGAAGGGACGAATTCTTGCTTTGACTCTTCGGGGGAGTCCCACTGCTTTGTCTCTTCGTTGCAAAAGACAACGGCGCCCGTCAGTCGATTCACTCTCAGAATTCTCACGTTGCCGCCTTGATGAATCTGAATGTAGGTATATCGCCTCGACCACACCCAAACCGCGAGAGCGATCAGACAGCAAACGATTCCGCCGACCAGTCGTTTTTGATGGGTCCGGTTCATGCCTTTACCAATGAAGGATGTTCTCGACCATCCTCAAAGAGAAGGTGCGATTAGCCGAGCCTCCCAATGTGAAAAGAAGCCCCTCCTTATCTATGGCATTACTATTGCCAAACTTCATCCCTGCAACTTGCTGTCTCTCGGGAAGATAAAGGGCGTGTGGATCTATTAGCAATGCCCGCAGGAAGGCACTGCCCTCAAGGGGGCACTCTCGAGGCTTAAAGCCACCGGCAGGATCCTGCAGTGAAGGGGCTTAGCAGAACATTCGACTCGGAAGGTAATCTGCACGATCAAAAGTGGACGCCCCAGCACATTCGAGGAAAGCAATGCAGAAAAAGAAGCATGGCGATCTGTTTTGGCTACTCCTGGGAATGTTCAATAGCCTCGTGGTTTGCTACCCTCTTATCTGTACCCAAGGTCTAGTACGATCAGTGCATACTCTGTGCTGAATCGCATTGCAGTGATATCCATCACAAGGCTTGGTCGCGCTTCCCTGCTTGGTAAGTTCGCAAATCATCCGGCTAGTGTGATTTCGTGAGGCGAAAAAAGGACTTGCTCGTTAGGAACAAGTCGAATCAACTCTTCAGATCGGCGAACCTGGCCTGGAGCAATCCCAGGACAAGTGCGAAAATCATGGCTGTAGACACACCAGACATGAGCATTCCATCGCCGGCTTCCAGCGGCCCCAGCATTCTCCAGCGTGGCGACAATAGCACGTCTCCGTAACCCAATGTCGTGAAATTGACCGCGGAGTGATAGAACGCAGTTCCCATCTCCGCAAATTCACCGCACAGGAGGAATACGATAGCCCATAAGGCGGTCTCAACCAGGTGTACCGACATTCCAAGGAAGATTACGAGCATGACAATTCTCATGTCAGGCCAGAAGCCCCTTCCCGTGTGGCCGAGCTTTTTCTCCCGGCGAACGAACCAAATCGTTCCGGACACCAGCATCGCATGGATCAATATCGTGCAAAAGATAGTCACCGTTCCTACCACAAGAGGAATTAAGACCGGGATTTGCTGAATTTGCGTCATCGCTCCACCGCAGATCTTCGTTAATCAGTCCCTCGCAGAACAGGCTTCTGCCCGGCTCGGAATACATTTCTCTGGCACAACCTGTGCACGAAACGCTCCCGGTGCTAGCGAACTTCGACGAGTACAAGGGAGACATCGTCGGTGAGGGGGCCATGACTCCACGCCGTCACGCCGTCAACAATCGCCTTGCGCATTTCTGGAAGGGTTCGCTCGGTTGATTGGCGGACCAGCGCTTCCAGACCCTCGACACCGAGCATCTCGTCGCGTTCGTTAAACACTTCCGTGAGCCCATCCGTGTAGAACACCAGCCGATCCCCGGGATTTAAGTCAGTTGAGTCGTCAGCCTCGGAAGGTGCTGTTTCGGAGACACAACCAAGAATGCCGTTCTTTGAATCGAGTAGGCGGATTTCACTTTTTGATACCAGCATTACGGGAGGATGGCCTGCACCAGCAAAGGTCATGTGGCGTCCGCGCTGACTAAAACGAGCTACGGCCATCGTGAAGTAAAAGCCGTCCAAGGCAATGCGGTTATACACGAAGTCGTGCAGGTGCCGAAGCAAGGCCCCGGGCGTGATCTTGTGTTCGAGTTCGTGCAGAGCTTCCGAATAAATCCGGTTGGCCATGAGGGCCGAGCCAATGCCATGGCCCGACACGTCGCACATCACAAGTTTCAGGTGTTCGTCGCCCTCCGGAAGGACCACGCCGAAGTCGCCGCCAATCGTGTGCGCGGGGCTGTAATAGGACTCAACCGCGAGGTCGCTCCAAACCATGCTGCGTGGTTCAAGCGATTGTTGGACGCGCGCGGCAAGCGAGAGTTCGGCGTCAATTTCCGTCTGGCGCTGCTCGAGCAGTGCATTGGATTTACGGAGTTGCTCCTCAACCCTTTTCTGCGCACTGATGTCGGTTACAACAAGCAGCACGTACTCCTGTCCGTCCGGGCCTTGGATCGCCCGCGCGCTGAAGATCGCGGGAATTTTCCCACCGTCCTTGCGGGGAAGATAAAACTCATGGCGATGCCGTCCGTAGAGACGGTCCGATTCATGCTGCTGCAGAATGTAGGGAATATCTTCGGGTGGGAAGATTGCGTGGGGTGTCCGCCCCTGAAGCTCTTCCCGCTCATAGCGACTTAGTCGGACCAGAGCGTCATTGGCAAACACCACGCGGACTTGGCTGTCCAGGATGGCCACTCCTTCGTTGAGTTCTTCCAGGATATTCTCCATCTGGCGAAGCCAGTCAGGAGTCTGGACATTGGTAACAGACATGGTGTTCAGCAACCTTCCAGGAGCAACCGAGCTGGGAATGTGGCCGACCCGTTCGTCCGAGAGCTCATTCGTTAACCGCGCTGCCGCCGCGCTCCCGGGCAGGGCTTGATCATTCTGACGGAATCGGTTCCAGCTGATGGGAGAATCGTTGTGCGGCCTCAAAGGCTCTTTGTTAGACATGACGACCTTCAGTCCTCCCAACCGCCGCCGAGATTCCTATAAATGTCTACCAGGCCCAGAAGTTCGTTTAGTTGTGCCTGAGTCAATCCCAGTTCGGCGTTGAAAGCATTGGTCTCATTGGTCAGCACCTCCAGGTAGTCGGTAGCGCCGCCACGGTAGCGCAACTCGGAAAGCCGGGCTGCATCTTGTGCGGAATACAGCAACTCCTGCTGATGCTGTCGAAATTCATGACTTTTCTGGTATCCAACCAGCGAGTCCGAGACGCCGCGAAACGCCTCCTGGATGGTTTTTTGATAGGTCAGCACCATCTCCTGCTTGCGTGCCTCGCTCAATCGGACACCCGAGGTGATCCTGCCTCCGGCAAAGATGGGTTGTGCAAGCGATCCTCCGAAGCTCCAGAAGCCAGCCGGGCCTGTGAACAGGCTGGTGAGCGCCGAGCTCAGAAACCCGGCATTCGCGGTCAAAGCAATATCCGGGAAGTACGCAGCTCTGGCTACGCCGATCTGGGCATTCGCGGCGATCAACTCGGCTTCTGCCTGACGGATATCGGGCCGCCGTTCGAGCAAACGGGAGGGTATTCCGGGAGGAACCACAGGCAAATGCGGCTGTTCGGCAAGATTCATTCCGCGCGCAATCGGTCCGGGGTTATTCCCCAGCAGCGTGCTGAGGAAGTTCTCCTCTTGCTGGATTTGCCGCTCAAGGTCAGGAATCGTTTCGGCGGCAACGGCTACCAGTTGTTCGGCCTGCCTTACGTCCATCATCGTGGCGGCGCCGCCATTCGCCCGTGTTTGGGTAAGTTGTAGCGATTCCTGGCGGGTCGCCAGCGTGCGCCGCGAGATCTCGAGCTGGAGATCGTCTGCACGGAGTTGGAAGTAGGCGGCGGCAATGTCGCTCACCAGCGTGTTGATCACGGCGCGGCGTGCCCATTCTGTCGCCAGAAGATTGGCCCGCGCCGCTTCGGTGGCCCGCCGGTATTTTCCCCAGAAGTCGAGATTCCAGGCGAAGGAAGCGTTCACCTGGCTGTAGCTCGTCTCGGTTTCGGGGAAAAGCTTATTTCTCGGAATGCGCAGGTTCTGTGTGCCAGCCCCGGCATCGATTGTTGGCAACTGGTCCGCCCGCGTGATGCCTACTTGCGCTTGTGCTTCCAGGATTCTGGCCGCCGTAATGCGCAGATCATAGTTCTGCTTCAGAGCTATGCGAATGAGCTCCTGGAGCTGCGGATCCTGAAAAACTTCCCACCACCTCTGATCGCCGAACGATTGTTCCGAAAGAGCCGGCGTCTGTTGCGGCGGATTGTTGGCAGGCTGAGAGGCCTGAGGCGATGGAGAAGTAGGCGGATTCGGCGCCGCCTGCGAAGGAGCCTGCTGAGAAGGCGGCGTTTCCTGGGGCGCTCCACGGAATCCGCTCGGGACGTCAGCTTTCGGCCGCTTGTAATCGGGTCCGACTGTGCACCCGCAGGCGAAGCTCATCAGGATAAGGAGGGCGATTGGCTTTTTCATGTTAGTCGGCCTCCACGGGATGCGGTTCGCAGACATTGGCCGGACTGGGCTCCGGGCGTTTCCCCATACTCGACAGGCGCTCTACGATCACGTACAGCGCCGGAATGATAAAGATAGCGAGGCAGGTCGAAGCCAACATTCCACCAATGACGGCAGTGCCCATGATTTGCCGGGCAACGGAACCTGCACCGGTAGCGATGAACAGGGGCACGCAGCCGAGAACGAATGCAAAAGAAGTCATCAGAATTGGGCGTAGCCTCAGCTTGGCACCTTCCAAGGCTGCGTCAACTAGTGGCTTTCCTTTTTCATATTGGTCCTTGGCGAATTCTACGATGAGGATGGCATTTTTGGCCGCCAGGCCGATCAGCATTACCAGCCCGATCTGCGAATAAACATCGTTATCGATCTGCACCATGAAGGCCGGGAAAATCAAGCCGAGGACGGTGCGTCGTAGCCACAACGCGCCGAAAGCGCCGAACACCGCGACCGGCGTGCTCAGCAACACGCCAAACGGTAGTGACCAGCTTTCATAAAGCGCCGCGAGAATGAGGAAGACAAACAGGAAAGACATCGCAAAAATAACCCACGAAGGAACGCCTTCGCGTGCCTTTTGTTCCTGCCGCGACATGCCCATGTAATCGAAGCCCATTTCAC
>Ga0335069_10001980_pt1 | contig 32164 bp, 32 predicted proteins | sample Lox_Sample_11_FD_206714 | JGI IMG/M metagenome (GOLD analysis project Ga0335069, IMG submission 206714) | Soil microbial communities from Loxahatchee National Wildlife Refuge, Florida, United States - Lox_Sample_1.1 | ecosystem: Environmental > Terrestrial > Soil > Wetlands | place: USA...
GGTGAAGGGGCCCCGCACAACAGGCGTCAATTCTTCGCCGACCTCCACGTCCTCCCAATAGCGGGGAGTGGCGCCCCGCACAGTTTCCCGATCCTGTGCCGCATAGACCTCTTTTATATACTCCTCGCTGTGCACGGGAAACTTGGGAGTTTCAGAGATCTTCTGCTTTTTTTCCGCCGGCCAGTACTGGAATTCATCCCTGTCATAGACGAGAACCCAGAAGTTGCACGCAGCGAGGGGCAAGCCCCCATTGTGTCTGTAGAATTCATGCCTGCCATAGATGAATGCAGTTTTGCCGGCCGTTTTTGTCTGTTTTGTCTCGATCTTGGTGGGAAAGACCGTCTTCCAGTCAATCTCATCACCTTCACAGATCGGCGCATACCATTCGTAGTCGTCACCGGTATAAAGTGGCGGATAATTCGCAGACGGAGCAGAACTTACCGGTTCGGGATAGCGACCGAGAGCGATCGTATAAAGGATAGTGGGAGGAGCGATGAGGCACCCATACTTTGTATTCTTTGCATACTCCCTATCGCGGAACAGCGGATTTACATCGCCTATCGCATCAACAAAATGCTTGATCGAGTCTTTCGTCACCTGGGTATTGAAAAAGCAGACCGGTTTTGGAAAAGCGGGTCCGGCCATGTTTGATCCCCATTCGTTGACAAATGTCTTTCCAATACCCCTTTTCAGTTCCTCGATATATTCATCAAAAGTCATAGTGTCTCCTCAAAGTCTTATCCGCCTTGATTCTTGCCCGCTATCGGACTCATTTAAAGATCTTGGCCATTGAATCTGTCTCCTGGGCGACGTATTTCTTGGTATCCGCTGCATTGTGATAGAAGGCGAGATTGCCTATCTTCTTGAGTTCTGCAAGAACAGCGGGATTTTTCAGCACTTCCGCAAGGGTTTTCTCCCATTTCTGTGCGATGCTCGCAGGCAGCTTGGGAGGACCGGAGATACCGCTCCAATAGTGGTATACCATTGTGGGGTAACCCTGTTCCGCTGACGTCGATACATCGGGAAATTCGGGGAGCCTCGTTCTGTACAGTGTCACGATAGGCCGGATGAAACCCGCCTGAGTATTGGGTACACCCATAGTGGCTCCGAACGTGAGAAGTTTTATGCTGCCGCTGCCGCTCAACGTCAGCATCTGCGCCCCGCTTTGTGCAGGCACCGGCTTGGTTTTATTGACATCGACCCCAATCAGCTTGGCGAATTGCCTGACCAGCACGTCTGCCGCGGCCGCGCCACCGCCTGAAGGCCACGTGAAAGCCCCGGGGTCCTTTTTAATCTCTGCTTCAAGATCCTTAAGTGATTTAACGGGCGATGATGCCGGCACAAAGAGAAGGAAAGGCACGGTCGTCGTGAGACTGATATATGTCCGGCTTTCAAGTTTGGGCAGGAGTTCTTTGGGAGCGGTAAGGGGTATCGCTGAACTGGCGGAAATGTTATCGGCGAACATTGTGTAGCCGTCAGGTTCACTGTCGAGCACCTCAAGCAAAGCGGGCACCATGTTGCCGCCAGTCTTATTTACAACATTGACCGGCACACCCCAAAGCTTTTTTAGTTCCGCCGCTATGATACGGGTCGTTAAATCTGTCGAACCCCCTGGGCCGGTGGGGACAATGATGTCAATAGCCCTCGTTGGGTATTTCTCTTGAGCACACGCTCGATCGCTAAAAAAACCCGCGGCGACGAGAGCGGCTACACAAAACGTTGCTAACAAGAATAACTTTCTGATAGACATAGCACCCTCCTGTTTCGTTACGTTCTGGATGTTTCTTACTTCCCCATATCTTCCATTTCTGCGAAATGGCTTCTCACCAATCGCTGACTATGCGAGCCTGCTCCCAGGGCCTCATAAAGAGAGGAGTTAATCCCCATGCAAACAGCACGTGTCGCCATGGAAAAGATAAAGCCACGGCGATGATCGCTCAGTGAAAGACCGCCTACTTCTTGAGCCCGTACAGTTTGACGACTGCATCCGTCTCGTGGGCAACGTATTTTTTGAACTCCGCGGCATCATGGTAGTAGGGAAGCGCCGCTGTCGCCTTTATCTTTGAGAGAACGCCCGGGTTCTTCATGAGATCAGCAATGGCCTTGCTCCATATTTCCACGATATAGTCGGGCATCTTCGCCGGTCCCGAGAGCCCCGACCAGAACTCAACTTCAACCGAGGGATAACCCGCCTCAGCGGTGGTCGGAACGTCCGCAATTTCAGCCACTCTTTTTTTGGAGGCCACCCCGACAGGTTTGATGATACCCGCCTTTGTGTTGGTGATCCCGCTCGTCAGACCCAGGAGGCAAATCTTGACGGCACCGCTGCCTATCAGTGTCACTGATTGCGCAGCGCTCTGCATCGGAACAGGCCTTGTTTTGTTAACATCGACTCCGATCGCGTTCAGGAATTGTTTCATGGCGATGTCCGCGGCGCTTGCCCCACCACCTGACGGCCACGTAAAAGCACCCGGGTCCTTTTTGATATCCGCCTCCAGATCCTTCATGGTTTTTATCGGTGAAGAGGCAGGCACGTAGAATATGAACGGCGTCGTAACAGTCATGGCAAGGTAAGTCCTGTCCGGAATTGTTATGGAACTTGCCTGGGCCACGATGGGCAGCCATGAACTGGTAATGACCGAGTCTGCAAGTATCGTATAACCATCAGGCTTGGCGTTCAGCGCCTCCATTGTTCCAGGAACCGCGTTTCCCCCGAGTTTGTTTATCACGTTTACCGGCACTCCCCACATCTTCTTAAGTTCGTCAGCCAGTATTCTCGTTGCCATGTCGGTGGAACCGCCCGGACCGAACGGGACTATGATATCGATGGCCCTTGTGGGATATTTCTCCGCACCGTACACCTGATTCACAAAACCCGCGAGTACAACCAGTACGACGCACACCAGCGCTGCCATAGAGATGCCTTTCACTCTGTTCATCCCGTCCTCCCTCATGAATTTTGTTTTGAGCCACATACCGTGCATCATTTTTGAGGTCTAGGTGATGGATATACCACGGGTCCGTGTTCGCGCGACGGCAGTATGATTGTGGCTTTTGTAGGCTGAATACCAGCCTGTCCATTCTGGTCTTCCATTACGCATTCAACATCAACGCAGTACCTTCCGTCCAGCATGTATTTATTAACTACTTCACCCTTGCACCACAGCACCACACCCGGCCCCAGGGTCTTGCGCATTTCTGTCCTGAACTTCCATATGAAACCGTCATCGCCCACCCAGTTGGTCAAAAGCAGGCCCATAAGGGAAATCCTGTATGGAGCCATGGGGCCGCCTCCAGCGGTCGTGTCCGATTCTTCCTTGAAATTGCGATATATCTTGAAATCAGGGTCGTAGATCCCCCAGCCGCACTGTTCGTAAGCATAGCGGTACAGGCGGTCTGCCGAATAGTGCCATTCAGCGACGCCACCCCTGATATATGCAACGCTGTCCATGGTGGTCAAGGGACCTCTCACCACAGGCATGAGCTTTTCCCCAACATGTACATCTTCCCAGTAACGCGGCGTGGCCCCCCGTACGGTTTCATTGTCCTGGGTTTCATAGACTTTTTTGATATACTCCTCGGTATATACAGGCTTTGTGCGGTCCTTGCGCCTGTCAGACGCTTTGTACACCACGATGCTGAAATTACTCCTGGCAATTGGAATTCCTCCACGATGACGGGTAAATTCAATATTGCCGTCCATAAATGCCACCGTTCCCATGGATTTGCTCTTCTTCACCCTGATTTCGGTGGGGAACGTTGATTTCCAGTCGAGTTCCTCACCTTGACAAATCGGACTGAATAGTTCGTACTCTTCGCTCACATACAATTCAGGAAATTCAGGTGGCGGCGGGAACCCCGGGGGGTCCGGATAGTTTGCTGAGGCGATAGTCAACAGAATCGTGGGCGGACCCACAACGCAGTTATATTTGGTTTTCTTGGCGTACTCCCTGTCGCGGTAGAGCGGGTTTAGGTCTCCGATGCCGTCCGCGTAATGCCTCAGTGAATCCCAGGTGACCTCCTTGTTGAAGCCGAACATGGGCCGGGGCCATTTCGGTCCGGCCATATGGGCTCCCCACTCATTAACATATACCTTGCCCATTCCCTTCTTCAGTTCCTCAACATACTCTTCTACGGTATTGATTTTTCTCTTATCCATATTCGGCCCCTCTCATGCTGGTTCATATCTCTTTTGCCTGACTACACTTAATGAGCCCTTAAAGAACTTTCATAATAGTAACCTTTGGATACTATCAACCTTAGTTACATGTTGTCACGTTCTTTCTATCTTGTCAAGAGAATTTGCTCGTTGAATTTCCGGGGTAAGGCCCATGTAACAAATGATTTGGGGTAAACTACTGTTATACATGAGAGAACCATAATGTGTTCACAACGGAAAATGACCGCCAGCTTCGTTATCGCCTATTTAGCGGGTATTGCACCTCTCAAGAAGGACCATGGATTGCAATTAGAAATCAGATATCCAACACATTCCGCAAGGCCTTCGCCCAGTTTTCGGCGCATATCAGAAAGCCGTGAGATCGACATATTCACCTGCCACCCATGAAACACATTTTCGAAAATAAGCATCTACCGTCATTTCTACGTAATCGTATTTCTACAGCATTCTGCGTTTCTAAGACCTTAAAATGGAGGAGGTCGCACCACATTTCTTCTCCAAATAGAACTGGAAATAGCACAGATTAACGACACAGACAAAACCCAAGGACAGAAACATCATTGAATATCCGATGAGGGGTATAACTGCGCCCATTACCATTGGTCCAATGGCCAATCCCAGGTCAGTAAGCGCCATGTAGGTCCCGACGGAAGTCCCTCCAGAGGAACCGGAGTAATCAAAAGCATATGCCATATTAGCAGAAAAGATAAATGTGGCTCCTACTCCCCAGATTAATCCCGCAAGGACAAACATCGGGAGAGTTCTGGAAAAATAGAGTATCACCATGGCGAGTGTCGACACAGAAATGCACATGATCGTGATGGTTCCCTTACTCCATGTATCGACAATTCTCCCCGCCAAAATCCTCCCTGCGATGACAACCGCGGCGATAGACGAAAAAAAATGCCCTGGATTACGCACTCCGCATTGGACAGCGTAGAGAGGTAGGAAGGTGTAGATGGCCCCCATTACGAAACACTGGAGAAATCCGATCATTGTGGGTGCAATGATCTTAAAATCAATCAGCAGGCGACCATTGCCGGTATTATCCTTTTGAGATGGTAGAACATTTTGAGCTCTCAGCCCGTAGGATGAAGAAAACGCACACAGAGAAAGACCCAGACAGGCCGAGAAAAGAAGAGTGGCGTTATGCCGGTTCAATAGTAACATACCAAACGAAGGGGCAATTGCTAGCGCGAATGTTGGCGCCAGGAAGAAGTAGGCGAGACCTTGAACACGGAATCTCAGAGGAATGGCATTTACAATGAATGCGAGAACGGCTGTATCCAAACACGCATAAGCAATCCCCTGCGAAAACCTCACGGCAAAGAAGGGCCAAAACGGACGAAACAAAATCAATGCCAGGAACGTCACTGCGAATAATATGCTACCGAACATCATGACGGCCCTCTCCGAATATTTGTGCAAGACTCCTCCTACGAGGAATCTGAAAATCAGGGCCGCAGCGCTATAAATCCCGATGAGCTCACCTATGGCTCTCTCCCCGGAACCCAGTCTTGAAAGATAAATGGGAAGGGTAGGGACGAGACTATAGCAAGCTACTAGGAAGGCAAACAACGCGAAAAAGCCAAGGACAAAATCACGATTCAGTATTTTACGTGCCGTGTGTTGTGAAATAGGTTCTTGGTTTTGCATGTTACACACATTTAACAGTTTAGGATGAGACCTTGCGGCCGCATTTCATTCAACGGCTATAGGGAGGGAAAGGCCTGATGGCGCCTTTTACGGTATGCCGCAAGGTCTCATCGTTATGCAGGTCAACCAAACTACCTCACAATGGATGTAGCCGTTAGCCTGAGTGAAGTTCCCAGTTCGAAACAGCCACATTCAAATCATTAGTACTGGGTTTTGAAATCTTTGTACTTTTCTACCAGCTCACCCCACTTCTTGGGCAGGTTAACCTTATGGGTAACCGGACCACCGTGATCCCCGCCGCCTCCATAATAGGTTATGCTGTTCCCATAGCTCATTCCGGCGACGAGAATCGGTATATGCTTCCTGGAGAAGAACTTTTTGACCGATCTTGTGGGTTCTGCGGGCAACACAACTTCAGGGAGCGCGTGATTGTTAGCCTTTATCCACCGTACCGGGGTATCGGAAACCGGTCTACGCGCATATTCCACGATATAGCGAGTCAAGTCCTCTCGTGAGAAACCATAGCGGTGCAACAGTTTTGCTGCCTCAGGACACAGCACGAATGCACATCCCGGATCGAAACCGAATACTTGCGGATCGTCACAAATAGCTTTCAACAACGGCTCGGGGTCAGCGCCGTATAAACAGAGCTGGCGTGTGTTTGGGAAAAACAGCGTGACCGCACTGTCCTCCTTATTGAAACCATAAAACTGATGCATCGGCTCCCATGGGCTCTCCTCTTCGTTCTCGCCAATACATATGCCGAACCGTCCTTCATGTCCGAACAGCCCGTTATCCTCGTAGCCGCCTCGCACTCCCGCAATGTTCATGATCAAAAGACCAATCGTATTGCCTATAGCCGCATTAGCCCGATTGTAGGGACTGAAGACGCCAACCCCGCAGGCGACATCCAGGTCGCGCCGTATTGGTCCATTGATGATCAGGAGCGGCGCCCAGGACGCCACGCTGCAAGTATATGCCTCCAGCCAGAGCCTTGTATCTGCCAGCGCCTGCGTGGCTGCTATCAGGACAGGCATGTGAATAGGAAGGCATCCTGCCATGACACCATTGATGGCGATTTTCTCTACTGTAGCTTTGCCGTTCATGAGTGGGAGTTTAGCTACCACATGATCCGGGGGCAAATCAGTCCCCTTGATCATCTCTTTGACTACGTCTTCCGTGGGCGGTACGATCGGCATACCGTAGGCCCAGCCGCGCTGGTAGAAATACTTGTTTATCTCGTGGAAATCCCCCTTGGCCGCAATTCTCGGCAGGTTCTCATCCGGCCCTTTCGGGTTTGCTTCGTCCGGCAGAGGAGGCGACGTAAGGGCGGCGATGATATCGTCAAGAACCACGCTGACAAGTTGGGGCACTTCTTCCTTAAGGTACTTGTTAAATTCGTCGGCATTTAGGCTTGAGATGTCGCGGATGTCTCCTTCCACATGTCTCATTGCCGGAACGCCCCTGAGCGCGGCGGCTCTCCTAAAAATGTTTGAGAAGTTTCTCTTATGGAACACGACGGCCGGTTTGCCCAATCTTTCTACAAAGGCGGTGTTATATGTTTGATAGAGCGTACAGGAAGCAGCATCACCATATCCTGATATAGCCGCATCTACTCCGCCTACCCACTTTTCAAATCCTGGTTTAAAATCAGGGTCTTTGGCTATTTCTGCCACCTCTGTGTACGCATTCGGGTCCTTGGTGTATTCGAAATAGCCGGTGAGTTTCATATTGGGATATCTTGCCTGCAGTTGTCGACCAACTTCCTCGACAATAGGACGCCAATGTCCCTTGAAGGTCGCTAGTAGGCCCAGTGTTATTTTATTCAGATCCTTTACTCTGGGCCGAAGGCCGATAGTGTTTACCGGGTCAGTCTCTCCACGGGGATTTAAGGCTTCATAAATCATATTCATCTTACCTCCGGTAGAATTATTTTGTTGCAACGCCAAACAGGATGCCTGGTGAGCGTACACGGCCTGGCCGAAAGTACCAATGCTGCCTCAATCGGTATGCCTGGCATCAGGTTTTGGTCGACTCCTTCGCTCAGTTTGGCCATCGCCTCATTTCTCTCCGCAACTTAGCGTTGAGCATTATGGCTCATTTGCTATATTGTTTGATCAGTCTCTGTGCTTCATGTAGTATCTGCGTTGCGCGAATTCCTTTCGTATCAAGTGCCTTCGCATCTTTCTCCGCTGTCGAAACCATGAGCGCGGTTAGACTGGACTTATCTGCATCTGACATGTTGATAAACTCAACGCCAGACTTTTTTCCGAATTCTGTGGCGTGGATGATCGCCGCCTGCAGCGACTCGTTCACCTGTTGTTCCCAGTATTCTACGTTGTTTTCAAATACCTTTTGGATATCGGGGGGAAGACTCTTCCACTTGGACAGGTTCATTGCCCGTTGTGCAAAGGGCGGACCTGCAACCGATATCATCGACACAAATTTCGCCACATCAGCAAATTTTAGAGCCTCCAGCGTGTCTAAGGGAGAAAGAACGGCGTCCAGAATTCCCTTTTGCAGTGATACGTATACCTCGGCGTTTGACATTTCTATGCCTTCTCCTCCCAATTCCTTTAACACTTTATTCCAGTCACCAAGAGATTTCATTCTCAGACCTTTAAAATCAGACAATCTTCTGACTGGTTTCCTCGTTATTAACTGTATACCAGGGCTTTGCCATTCAAGAACCTGTACGCCTGCGTCCGTATACTCTTTTTCAATCTCGGGAAATTTGGCCCTCAACTCCTTGAAAACACGCGCCCCCACTTTATCACTGGCGCCAGCGAGGTAAAGGGACATCGCCTTACAGATCGTAAAACCAGTTTTGCTGTTCGTTGGTACAATGTAGCCGATATCCGCAGCTCCCGCCGCTATCTCTTCCACCTGGTTCTGGCCCCCGATAATCTGGCCTCCCCAGTAAGGCTTGATCTTAACCCTGCCGTTCGTCTCCTTCTCAATCTTGGCGATCCACTTCTGATCGGCCTTGCTATAGGTGTGGTCCGCGGGAAAGGGAGTCCCGTAGGTAAGCTCAATCACCTTTTGCTGGGCGTGAGACTGCACAGTGAGCACCATAAAAACGAATGCCGTCATTAGCAAAACAATGATCTTTTTCATTTCTTCCTCCTTAAGATTTGTTTATATATCATCCGGGAACTGCTCCAGTTTACAATCTATCTACTGCGCACTCACCTCTCCTATTTCATCAGGCTGGGAAGCCATAACGTGATCGGCTTGACGAATATAAAGATCGGCAGGGTGATAAGCTCCATCAGAAGAAAGGGCATCGCCCCCCTGAATACAGTTCCGATGGAGACGTCCTTGTTCGCGCCAGCCATGATATAAGCGATCATGCCAAGGGGGGGGGTTATGCCTGTGATCTCCAGCATACGAACCTGTACTACACCGAACCAGATGGGATCGTATCCAAGTATGGTCACGATGATGGGATAGAAGACCGGTATCGTGAGGATCTGGATCGACGGAGCTTCCATGACCATACCGAGGAAGAAGTATATGATAACAATTACGCCCACCACCGCCCAGGGGTCTACGTGTAGTGAGAGGACCCACTCCCCTGCAAGTTGTGGAAGACCTGTCTTAGCACAAAAGAAGTTGAATATCATGGCGCCTATAAGGATGGTAAACATGACACCGGCTATCTTCATAGTCTCCATGGCGGCCTGCCACAACTTCCTCCAGGTGAGCCTCTTCTTCATGAAGCCTAAGAGGATAGCGCCGAAGGCCCCTATGGCCCCGGAGTCCGTGGGGGTGAAGAGACCATAGATCATCCCACCGATGACAATGACGAGCAATACCAATATCTCCCAGCAGTCCTTCAGTGTGGAGAACCTCTCCTTAAGGGGGGCAGCGGGCGCCGGTGGACCCGCATTGGGGTTGCGCTTACAGATAATGTAGATGGTCAGAAGGTACGAGAGGACCGTAAGGAACGCAGGAATCAGACTCGCGCAAAAGAGTTTGCCTATGGAGGCCCCCGTCAGGATCCCATAGATGATGAACATAGTGCTCGGCGGGATGAGACTGCCAATGGTACCGCCGGCAGCACAGGCCCCAACAGCAAGTTTTGTGTCGTAATTATACTTCTTCATCTCGGGCAATGCTATCGGGCTCACGGTAGCCGCGGTAATGAGAGCGCTGCCGCTGCAGGCCCCGAAACCGGCTGATCCCCCGATGCTCGCCATGGCTAGACCTCCTTTGTAGTGGCCGAGCCACTTGGACGCGAGCTTGAAGAGGTCTGCGCCAAACCCGCAGGTGAAGGTCACCTGAGCCATGAGTACAAAAAGGGGCATGACGGCGAAGGAATAGCTGGAGATGATCTCCACAGGGGTCGTCGCCATCTTTATGAGGGCTCCCTGGATGGGATAGAGCAGGGTCATGCCGGCGAACCCGACAAGCCCCAGGGCCGCTCCAATGGGCATGCCCAGTGCCAGTAGGGCAAATATGCAGACAAAACCAAGTAAGCCGAGAATTTCGGGACTCATCGGGAGACTCCTTTCGTCATAGTACCCTTCGCGGCATCCTTGATGTGGTGTAAGAACCTGAGAATCAAAAACGAGCACATGAGGAAGACTGCGGTGATCCACAGTGTCCGAGAAGGAACCACGTTGACACCGAGAAGGTCGGTCTTCTCACCACGCGCGAACTTAACCAATAACACCTTCCATCCTGCATAGAAAATGATTACCCAGTAGAGAGTAGTCAGAAGGGTCGTAAATACCTCGAGGCAGGAGCGTGCCCTCGATGAAACACGGTCTATGATGACTTCCGCCTTCGCCTGTGCGCCTAACGATTCACAGTAAGCCAGACAGAATGCGCCGACTGCCATCATGAACGTCTCAACGACGTCGAACGTGCCAGGTATGGTATAGCCCAGAAGGCGGCCAATGGCGGTTGCGACGATGAGAATAAGGACGCCACCCATCACTGCGACGGCAAGGAAGGTGCCGTACCTGATGGTGCGCTGAATGAACCTTTCAATTCTTGCCATGGTAGATGCTCCTCCCATCTATGATTTCCACTCCTATCGAAGGAGATATCATATGATGCGTTCCTTACGAGCTCCCGGCTGATAGCCAACGCGCTTTTCCGGTTGGCCCATCATAGCCTGACTTGCCCGAGCATATTTTGTATGCCAATTCTTGTGAATCAATCAACAATCTAACCGGCCTCTTAATATTGCGTTCGAACGCGCCCTGTGTTCTCATTTGTTTAGAAACTTATACTCAACATCGTCCAGAATTGTGGGTTCGATGCCGAAGTCGAGCATCTGATGTAGCGGAAGCTGGACATCTATGGCGACTTCGGAACACATAATCTCGCAGAAGCAGCAGCATGAGCACTCCGCCCCGTAAGCAACGAAGGGCATCTGTTTCTCTTTGTCCCAACCAAAGATATCCAGGGGGCAATGCCGATAACAAACACCGCATCCGTTGCAGTGCTTATAGTCTATTTTGGGTCCATAACTTACCTCAGTCTTGTGCATGGTCCGTCCTCCTTTAGTTCAAATGCTCTTTGTTGTATTTAACTTCGCCCCCAACCTTCTTCGCAGTTACAACGATATCATCCCACGCAGGATCCAGGTCCGGGTAATCGTCGCGATAATGTATGGGTATCATACGGCTCTCATTCCGGATCAACGCAGACTGCACGTGTAGTTCCGAAATGTCAATGACCCGCTGTACTTCGAGAGCGCGCATGAGTTCGTGGGGATTGGCGGCGGTCAACATTGGGACCGTTCGTCTGGCCCGTCTTAGTAATTCAATCGCATGTTCCATTTTTGATTTGACTCTGTGTATACCAACATAGTTGAGGTTAACATTTCTTACGTAATTCTCCAACTCCAGCGGGTGTATGGCACATCTCACCTGTTTTTGAAATGGTTCAAAAGCCCAGTTTTTGGCTTCTTCTATCTGCCGGATTTGGTCAGCACCGAACTTTGCCTGTGTTTGGGTCGGGATCAACTCAGTAACGTGGTCCGCGATCAGACAGCCCCAGGTCAGTCCTCCCGAACCACCGGCGGCATTACCGATAACATTTCCGGCCGCAAAGAGGTTCTTCACGCCTGTCTCCGAGTTCTCGTTCTCACGCAGCACACCACCGCTTGCCATGCCTATACCCACGAGAACGGTCACACATTCAACCGGTTTCTCATTCGTCAGGCCTCCCGCAAGTTTGTGGAACTTGAGCGCCTTTGTCGGCTCTGTAGCAGCTGTAAAGTACACCGCTGCAATCTCATCCGGCGTGGCTTTGTCCTTTGCTGAAAGGATCACATCCTTTTCATATTCATTGTCTTTCATGTTGGGTGAATAGAGAAAATTTACACCTGGAATCATGCCACCCGCCTTGGTAACAACTCTGTCCTGATACTTGTCTTCGAGGAACTCGCCTTTTGAGTTGTACATCTTGAAATACCAGTTGCAGGCTCCGCCGCCGCTGCTGTGGTTTATTCCTTTTGATACATTGTAGACTACATTCATTTCCATACTGTAGAGCTTGGCACCTGCGTTGAGCGCCGCAATGTGCCCTGCCCCGTCCAGAGTCGGCGACATGAGCGTATAAAAGAGATTATTTGGGAATGTTGTCCACGGATAAGGATAGAGCCTCGCTGCCCCACCCGTCGACAAGAGAACAACCTTTGCCTTGAACACTATAAACTTGCCCGTTCGCACGTCGACTGCTGTGGCACCAACAGCCGCGCCATCCTTGGTAATCAGGCTTGTCACCATTGTTCTGTCAAAGACACTGACGCCTGCCTTTCTGACAGCGGTTCCCAGCCTCATCTTAAGGTCGCTTCCCCTGGACATGGGGCCGAACCACGGTTCCGCAGGCTTCCCATTGTCGTCATACTCGACCCGACCCCAGACAGTTCCTTTTCTGTATCCCTGTATTACCTGAATTGAGCCATCGTCCTCTCGGACATTCACTCCTACTTCCTCCAAGATCGGCTGAGATATATAGGCATTGTTCATCGTCTTCGCTTCAAGCTTCAACTGTTTAAGGCCTTTGAACCTGTCGGCACCGAAGACCGCCTTTTTCACGTCATCGTCGCCTTTGTCCTTTGCCCAAACGTCTTCCTGATGAAGCGGAATCTGGTTAAAGTTGTCCAGCCCAACTCCATCACCGCTGTATTCCATGGTAGCTTTGTCGACTATGGTAATATGCAGGTCACGGCTGTTCTTTCTCGCTCGAATGGCAGCTATCATTCCTACCATGCCGCCGCCTACGATCAGAAAATCGGTTTCAACAACACCATCAGTGAGTTCCTCTATAGCTTTGGTCATTTCTTCCCTCCTGCTCTCTTTGGTTCCCTGGAGCTGTAATCAAGTTTGACGGGGATACAACGCAGCTTATACATCGCCTGCAGGTCTTGGTAAGTGATTGTTGGGACATCGTAGAAATCCAGTTTGAAACAGAAGTCAGAACAATATGTGTGTCTAACGCCTCTGAGGACCTTGACCTCAGGTTCCTTGATAATTGGTCGTCCACAGTACTCGCAGTGCATCTCAGTCATAGGATACCTCCTTCTTGTCTGGTTTCATTTACTGAAACCTGATGTTGTTATATGGAACAATATCAAAATAACGATCGCGTTGTCAAGAAAAAACGTCAAAGATTTTTTCTATTGATCGTTGGAATCCGCAACTACACGGTAAGCCTCACTTCTCGTCTTGTCTTCACTTGACTTCCCGTGCGACCAGCGGGTGTTCTTTAACTTTGGAACATCCGCTTGCGGAGGTTCAGGTTGCTTCACCACTATGCTGTACGTGGATTTACGGTTGTGAGCTATTTTCCGAAAGATTGTCCACGAAGGTCCGGATCAGTTTCAATTGGAAGAATGGCAGGAAATCACAAAACCCGAAGACTTGGCTCTGTCGATGGATGCACCAGAAGATTTACGGTAACGGCCCTTTCAGACATCTCGCAAGCTATCGTGTAGCCCCCCCTTACGGAGCGGGGCATCCCATAGCCCGGGAGATCACACCGGCAGTCGCAACTGTTTCTCTTACAACTCTCATTGCTTCTTCAGTGCTCAAAGAATGAGAAACGTAGGCCACAGCAAGGGCAGCCACAACCGCTCCTGTATGATCGTGGATTGGAGCGCTCACCCCACTAATCATATCCACCACTTCTCCGTCCTCCATTGCGTACCCCCGAGAGCGGATAGTTCCCAGTCTTTCTTTGAAGAGATCCTTGTCTGTTATTGACTTTTTCGTCGATTCGGGGAGAGGAAATTCTTCCAATAAACGCTCCACTTCATCGTCCGGTAGATATGCCATGAGCACGCACCCGGCCGCGCCGTAATGTGGTGGTCTTCTTCTTCCCACCTGGAGCCCAAATCGTATCGGACTCGAAAGGTCCTCCCTCTTGTCCACGTGGACGAGATAATCGTCGCGGAGAACATCAATAAACAGGGTTTGCCGCACGGATTCCTGGAGCTTGTCCAAGTACGGAGAGGCAATTTTGCTAACGGAAAAGGACTCCAGCACGAGCTCTCCGAGTTCAAAAAGACTGAGACCCGGCGAGTATTCCTTTGTTTGTTCATCAAGGCGCAAAAAGCCATATTCTACAAGAGTTGCACAAAGCCTCAGGGAGGTTGACTTCGGAATTCTCGCGACTCTCGCAATCTCTGTGAGAGTAGCAGACCTCCGCTCATTCTTGAAACTCAATAGTATCTGCAATGCTCTTTCGAGCGATTTGTTATAGAAGCCTTCTGTTTTTGATGCGTTCATTATTGCGTTCCATTAATTGCAACTCTATGCTATTTTATGGAATAATATATCAAGCACGTCTCGACTTGTCAAGATGCAACGTATCATTAATGGACCGATTCTCTCGTCAAGCACCCCGCCACAACGTTTTCCGTTCTACCGCAAAGAGCTTCATGCTCGGTTGCGCACCAACCTATCCGTGTGAGACGGGGAGCGCGAAAAAGTAAAACCCTGATTGTCTCAACCGTTCTCCTTCATTAGATTGCGTCGGATTATGGTTTGGTGGACGGCGGCGTCCATCGAACAATGTAGCTAACTACCTGACAACACGTTAGCATTATTATTCGTGCTTAGTGCAGATGCCCCAAAAAAACCCCCAAACTTCTGGGTCAAGTCAATGTTTCGTTCAGTCTCGCCTGCGCATCTTTGCTTATTGATACAGATGACAGGCCACCCAATGGCCCTCTTCAATCTGCTTGAATATGGTCTCTTCGTCTCTGCAGACCGAGAGAACGTTTGGGCATCGGTTATGGAATGGACATCCCGGCGGAGGATTGATCGGGCTCGGCACATCACCCTGCAGCAGTACTCTTTTTTTCGGTGTGCCAACGTGCAATGAAGGAACGGCATTCAACAATGCCCGGCTGTAAGGGTGCGCCGGAGCCTTGAAAAAGCTGGCTTTGTCCGCCATTTCTACGATTCTGCCGAGATACATCACCCCCACACGATCACTGATGTGCCGGATCACACCAATATTGTGCGAAATGAACAGATACGCGAGGCCGAGTTTTTCTTGCAGATCTTTCATGAGGTTGAGGATCTGCGCCTGAACGGAAACATCGAGCGCCGAGGTCGGTTCGTCAGCCACGACCAGTTTTGGTTTTGTGGCCAGCGCCCGAGCGATTCCAATTCTTTGCCGTTGCCCGCCCGAGAATTCGTGCGGATATCTGCTGAACTGATCTCTTCGTAACCCGACTGCTTCCAACAGGCTGCAAACCTGCTCGTCTCTTTCTGATCTTTGGACCAGATGGTGGATCTCCATGGGACGCCCGACAATCTCGCCGATCGTCATTCTCGGGTTCAACGACGCAAAAGGGTCCTGGAAGATGAATTGCATGGAACGTCTCAAGGGACGCATGTTCTTGGCGTCGACCCCGGTAAGATCTCTGTTATCGAAAACAATCTTTCCTTCGGTAGGCTCAATCAGTTTGAGGATTAGCCTTCCTACGGTAGTCTTGCCGCATCCTGATTCACCCACCAGGCCCAACGTTCTTCCCTGGTCTATTGAGAAGTCAACCCCATCAACGGCCCGCACAAATGCCTTGTTTTGCGCCCCCCAACCTCTATCGATGGCAAAATGTTTTTTGAGACCGATTACGTCGAGAAGATGTTCAGTCATATTGATGTGCTCATCTCCTTATCCCTTAAGCTGCGTGCGATTCGCATCAGACGTCCCGGCAGCCGGATAAGATCCATATTCGCGCGTAATGCCCGATGTTGAATGATTCGTGTACAGCCAGCATGATACGAAGTGTCCCGGTGACCCTTCAATGAGTGGGGGGCGGGTACGGGTGCACGGGTCAAACCGAAAAGAACATCGGGGATGAAACTTGCAACCCTGGGGCAATTCACTTAAATCAGGGACGCTGCCTGGTATGACTGAAAGCACCGATTTTTCCTCGTCTACGGGAGGAATGGCGCCCCACAGGCCCTGGGTATACGGATGTTTCGGACCTGCAAAGATCTTGTCCACTGTGGCGCGCTCAACTATCGAGCCGGCGTACATCACCGCCACTTGATCGCACAACTCGGCAACAACTCCCAAATCGTGGGTAATGAGCAGGATTGAGGTCTGCAGTTCGTCTCTCATTTCCCGAACGAGCTCGAGAATCTGCGCCTGTATGGTCACATCCAGCGCTGTTGTTGGCTCATCGGCAATAAGAAGAGAAGGCCGGCAGGATAATTCCATTGCTATCATCACTCTCTGTCTCATGCCCCCGCTTAACTGGTGCGGAAACCGCCGTGCTACGTCTTCCGCATCGGGGATGTGGACCTTTGCCAGCATCTCCACGGCTTTTTGCATGGATGCGCGCTCTCCCGTTCCCTGGTGCAGCCTTATCACGTCTGCAACCTGTTGACCGATTCGAAACACAGGATTCAGGGAAGTCATAGGCTCCTGAAAGATCATGGAAATCTCTTTGCCTCTCATTGAGCGGATTTCTCTTTCGGTGGCCTCGAGCAGGTCCCTTCCCTTGAAGAGAATCTTTCCTCCAACTATTTTGCCAGGCGGATCCGGTATGAGCCGCAATATAGAGAGAGCCGTAACTGACTTGCCGCACCCCGATTCGCCCACGAGCCCGAAGGTCTCTCCCTCCTCGATCTCGAAGCTCACTCCGTCGAGCGCTTTGGTTGTTTTCCCCGAGGAGTAGAAGTGAGTTTCCAAATCTGTTATCTGTAGAAGTTGTCCCATTTCGTGAGCCTTTTCCGTCTAATCTCGAAGTCGCGGATCCAGGGAATCCCTTAATCCGTCCCCGAAAAGGTTGAACCCCATTACTACCAGCATAATTGCAAACCCCGGCACGATAGCTGCGTGCGGCGCAGTAACCAGATAATCCCTCGAATTGGAAAGCATGGCCCCCCATTCCGGCGCCGGGGGTTGGACGCCCAATCCCAGGAAACTCAGGCCTGATGCGGTCAAAAGCACTGTGGCCATTCGCAAAGTTGTTTGCACGATGAGCGGCGCCATGGAATTGGGCAGGATATACCGTGCCAGTATATTGGTGTCTGTTTCTCCTGCAACGCGGGCCGCTTCCACGAATTCGCGCTCCTTCAACGTAATGACAGACCCGCGAACTACCCGCGCAAATTGAGGAATCGAGTAGATACCGGCTGCGAATATTAGATTGGTAAGGCCCGTTCCCAGAACCGCCACAATGGCGATGGCCAGGAAGATTCCGGGGAAAGCGAGCAGGATGTCCATTACTCTCATGATAGTATGATCGATCGCTCCGCCGTAATATCCACCGATCATCCCGATGATGGTGCCTATAATCAGAGCTATCATGACCGCAGCGATCTGAATCTCCAGGGAAATTCTGGCTCCACAGATGACCCGGCTTAAGAGATCTCTGCCGAGGGCATCTGTTCCGAGTAGATGCGCGCGGCTTGGGGCTTCGAGGCGTTTCGTCAGATCTCCTTCATTAGCAGGGTACGGAGCGATGAGCGGTCCCAGAAGGGAGACAACAAGGAAGACGAGAAGGATCACCCCTCCCGTCACAGCGGCGCGGTTTCTTTTGAGCCTGCGCCAGACCTCTCTTTTCTGGCCTGTCTTGACCACTGACGTTTTATTCATAGCGTATCCTCGGGTCCACAAAAGAATAGGCAATGTCCGTTATCAGGTTCACCACTACGAACGTTGTCGCCACAAGAAGCATGGCCCCCTGCACAACCGGGTAGTCCCTCTGAAAGATTCCATCCACCATCAACCTGCCTAATCCAGGCAGAGAAAAAACGGTTTCCGTAAGCACAGCGCCGCCAAGCATATATCCAAATTCCAGTCCGAATACCGTGATTACGGGGATCATGGCATTTTTCAGCGCATGTTTCGAAATAACAATTATTTCTCTGAAACCATTAGCCCGGGCCGTCCGGATATAGTCCTGGCGGATCACCTCCAACATGGAAGCCCTGGTCATACGCGCTATGACCGCGGAGGACGAAGCGCCGAGTGCAATAGCGGGAAGGACGAGATGTTTTAGCGTTCCCTTTCCGCCTGCGGGGAACCACCCGAGAGAGACGGAAAAGACGAGCATCAGCAACAGGGCAAGCCAGAAAATGGGCATGGAAATCCCGAAAAGAGAACCGACCATGGATAGGTTGTCAAAGATGGAATATCTCCTGGTGGCCGATATTACACCTGCAATCAGGCCGATAAAGGCGGCGATGATGATCGAAAGGAAGGCTAGCTGTGCCGTAAACACGAAGCGTTCTCTGAGCAGTTTGGCAACGGGTTGGTGACTTCGGATGGACGTACCGAAGTCGCAACGGATCACATGGGATATGAACTGGTAATATTGTACGTGGAGGGGTTTGTCCAGTCCGTATTCTTTTTTTAGGTTCTGGATAAACGCCTGATCGGCCTGATCGCCTGCAAGAAGGGTTACGGGATCTCCTGGTACCATATGAAGCAGGGCAAAAGAAATGAGCGATACCCCGAAAAGCACAGGCAGGAGCATGACAATTCTTCTTGCAATGTAACGTGTCATCTTGCGGCAGCCTCCCAAATACCGTTTCGCGATCGGTTCGCCTTAATCGACCGATTCGCCCGGGTCGCGAGCATATTTCAGAGGGAGGGAACGTTATGTGCTTCGTTCCCTCCCGGTCCTTTACAACGTGAGGCGTTCTTGTTTATTTCTCAAAGGTCGTCTTATAGTCCGCATAGGTGAGTTCCAATGGCGAATTGATAACGCCCTTAAGGTTCTTCGCATACCCGATAGTCAATCTGGTTCTGATGAGCGGGACACAGGGAACTTCGTTAGCCAGGTATTCCTGGGCGGCCTTGAGATATTTGTTCATCTGTTCCTTGGTGGTAGCCTGGAGGAATTTGAGTACGATGCCGTCAAACTCTTTACTGGAGTAGAGGAGGCGGTTATTGCCATTCGGCACGATCGTGCTCGTCGTAAACATCGTAAAAGTATATCCTATTTCCGCAGTGGAAGGAGACCATCCCATAATAAAAAGTTCCACATCGGCCTGTTCCGGAGCTTTACCGGTGGCAGCCAGGAAGGCGGCCCATTCCATGGCCTGAATGTTTACTTCCACGCCAATCTTTTTCAGTTGCTGCTGAATGGCCTGCGCCAACTCAAAATCCTTTGGATACCTGCCCTGGGGCGTCCAGAGATTAACCTTGAGCCCGTTAGGATAACCCGCGACCTTAAGGAGATTCTTCGCCTTCTGAGGGTCATACCCCAGACCTTTCACGGGAAAATAACCTGTGGTGGGAGGTGCGACAATACTCGGAACCGCGGAGCCGCCACCATTGTAAAGACTTTTTGCAATGGTCTCTTTATCGATTGCGTAGGCTAACGCTTGCCGGACTTTTGTATCATTGAAAGGTTTCTTGCTGCAGTTCATGCCCAGAAAAAGGACTTTCAGGGTATCCGTTGAATCGAGTTTTATTTTTGGATTCTTCTCGAGCCTCGCTATATCCTCCGAAGGGATATTCACGATAAGGTCGGCATCGCCGGACTGGAGCATCATGACCCTGGAGCTGTCTTCTTTCACGGTCTTCACGATGATCTCGTCAAGGCCTGCCTTTCCCGCCCAGTAATCGTTGTTTCGGGCCAATGTCAGATGATCGCCGAAAACCCATTCAACAAGTTTGAAAGGGCCTGTGCCCACAGGATGACGGCCAATCTCTTTTCCATAGGTCTTGAGTGCGGCGGGGCTGATAATTCCCGAGGCGCTGTGAGCCAGATTATTGGTGAAGAAAGAGCAGCGCATTTTCATGTTCACCTTGATGCTGTAATCGTTGAGCACTTCAACCGACTGCACGTAGGGAGCGAAGAGACTTGCCCGTGCCGGTTTTTCAGGTCCGATCATTCTTTCGAAGAAGGTCTTTACGGCCTCAGCGTTAAAAGGCGTTCCATCGTGGAACTTTACGCCCTTTCTTAACGAGAAGGTCCATGACATACCATCTTTAGCCTGCTTCCATTCCGTGGCAAGCCCAGGCACAAGCTTTAATTTTTCATCGAACCGCACGAGATTTTCGTAGATCATGCGGTCAGCTGCCTCAGAAGGATTTCCGAGAGCATTTGCCGGGTCAAGGCTGTCAGGGTCCGCACTCGCCGCATAGACGAGTGTTTTCTTACCAGCCTCAGCCATAACCGGGGACGAGAAACAAACCATACACATTAACATCAGAACGATTAAAACGACCGAGCTAAGAAAGCGTTTCATAAATCCTCCTTTTTCCTATTGCCTCATCTAAACGGGACAACATTGAGCCTGAGGCGTTAAGTCCCGCATTTACAAAATTCGCAGAGCATTGGCCATGCGTTCAAGACCTTCTGTCAGGATCTTCCTCGGACAGGCAAAATTGAGTCTTACAAACCCGGTTCCACCTTTTCCGCATTCCTCTCCGTCATTGAGGGCGACCCTTGCTTCATCGAGAAAGAATTGAAAAGGGTTGCCGGGTATTCCCGATTGCCTGCAATCAAGCCAGGCCAAGTAAGTCGCCTCCATCTTCCCCATACTAATGGACGGAAGTTTGTCGCGCACATACTGCGCCAGATAATCCCGGTTACCATGCAAGTATTCAAGACACTGATCGAGCCACTCCTGGCCATCCTTGAAGCCGGCCAGGGCCGCGGTCAGACCCATAATGTTCACGTGCGGGATAAGGCCCTGACTCGCCGTTATCCATCTCTCGCGCATTTCCTGATTCCTTATTATCGCAAAAGAACATTTCAGCCCCGCAAGGTTAAAGGTCTTGCTCGGCGACATGAACGTTATGGTCCTTTCGGCCACCTCTTCAGCGAGAGTTGCTATCGGTATGTGATGATTGCCCGGATACAGGAGATCACAGTGTATTTCGTCGGAGCAAATGAGAAGGCCGTGTTTTAGACATATTTCGGCAAGTTTCGCCAATTCGTTCCTGTCAAAAACGCGGCCAACGGGATTATGCGGATTGCACAACACGAAGATCTTTGTCCCAGCGCTGATGGCTCGCTCAAAGGTTTCAAAATCTATTTCGTACCTGGGCCCTTTTTGCACGAGCGGAGGATCCACAATAGTGCGACCTCGGACTATCGGATCGGTGATAAAATGCGAATAAACAGGAGGCTGGATAAGTACGCCATCTCCGGGGTTGGCAAAGATCTGGAAAGCGAAATTGAGTCCGGTCACGACCCCAGGTACAAATACAATGTGTTCTTCCGAAACGTTCCATCTGTAAAGTTTCTTAAGCCTGCTTACGATCACGTCTATAAGCTCCGCTCCGGGTCTCACATATCCGAAAATCCCATGAGCCGATCGTGTACGAAGGGCCTCAACGATCGGCTCAGCAGAGACAAAATCCATGTCTGCCACCCATAGGGGGATTACCTCGCTGCCATACCGTTGCCATTTAAAGCTGTCTGTGTTCCTTCTATCTATGACTTGGTCAAAATCATACTTCATTACTCTACCTCGGCCGATGTTGATTCCTGACAAGACGAACCCCCTGCCTTCACGGCTATGGCTTCGATTTCAATCAGTCCTCCCTTGGGAAGCCGAGATACTTCTATAGTGCTTCGGGCCGGTCTATGGTCGCCGAAGAATGTTTCGTATAGGCTGTTGACCACCGAGAAATCATTCATGTCCTTCAAGAATATCGTCGTTTTAACTACGTTTCTTCTTCCCATTCCTGCGGCGGCGAGGACGGCTTCTATGTTTGCGAATACCTGTTTGGCCTCGGCCTCGACGCTACCTTTGACAATTGCTCCCGATAAGTCAAGACCAAGTTGGCCCGATAAGAAGAGATACTCACCCCCTGTTGAAAGGACGGCTTGCGAATAGGGACCAACCGGTAGCGGGGCGCTGCCAGTCAAAATTGATTTCATCGTCTCCTCCATAAGAAATTACATCTCCGTTTTTAGAGGCCTGCCTTCCACACGTAAGACTCAAATAGTTTCTTGTAGGGAAATATATCGAAGATGCCCCCGGTGTGGATGAAGAGTATGTTCCGATACACATTGAGCGAACCTTTCTTTATCTCTGTCATTAGCCCATGCATCGCTTTTCCAGTATATACAGGATCTAGGATTATACCCTCCGTACTGGCAAAATCGGCGATGAATCGAAGCTCATCTCGGCTGCACAATCCGTATCCTTCTCCCACGTATTCATCAATGACCTTGATGTCATCAGGTGAATACGGGATACCAACATTCAAATACGCGGTACTTTCATGGAGTATTTCTTCGATCCTTTTTTTGCATCCTGCTGCATTGTCGCTTACACTGATCCCCAAAATGGTCCTGTCGTCCTTCAAAACATTCCGTGCAAGGAACAACCCGGAATATGTGCCGGCTGAACCAAGCGCGACGACGATACAGTCAAAATGTAATTCCATTGCATTTTCCTGATTCACGATCTCTTGAAAGGCCGCGTAATAGCCTAAAGCCCCTATCCCATTGGAGGCCCCTGACGGAATCACGTAAGGCTTCAGGCCTTTGATTTCCATTTCTTTCTTTATATCTTTCATTATCCCGCCGATTCTCAGATTATATTCGGCGGGTGCCACAAATCTAATTTCAGCGCCTAACAATTTGTCCAGCAACAAGTTTCCGTCGTACTCGCTGACAGGATCGCCCCGCAATACAACGCAGACCTTGAGCCCCATCTTTACACTAGCCGCCACGGTTGCCCTGCAGTGATTAGATTGTATCGCCCCGCAGGTAATGAGAGAGTCACATCCGAGGGCAAGAGCTTCCTTCAACGTGTATTCCAATTTTCTAATTTTATTTCCGGAGGTTTCCATCCCGGTCTCGTCATCTCTTTTAATGTAGAGGACGGGACTGTCAGTATTATCCAGTGTTGCGCTAAGTTTTTCTATTCTTGTCGGTAAATTTGCTAAAGTGATTTTATCGGGAAGGTGGACCATCAGAAGAATTCCTTTCTGAGATGGTCCACGGTATATTTCATATGCTCAGTCATGAATTCGCCCGCTGCCTCACTGTCTTTAGCTTTCACCGCACCGTAGATCTTGCCCCATTGTCCAACAATTGCCGGTACAGATATTTCTTCTCTGAAGGAAGAAGAATATATGCGAGTACAAATGAGTCGAAGCCTGTCAAGCTCAGCAGTCAGGATCCCGTTGTGAGCTGCCTCGGAAATATGATCATGGCACCGCTTGTCCAGCCTTGAGCGGAGCAGAATAGAACCATTGTTTCTTATGACGTCTTCCCCTTCTTTGATCAACGACTCGAAACTGTGTAATTGTTCGGGCTTTATTCTTTCCGCGGCCAATCGGGCGGCCAAGGGCTCTAGAACACATCTGACTTCAAGCGCATCCCTCACCTCATGCAAATTCACCTGGGACACGTAGGTCCCGAAACGAGGTACTACTTCAACCAATCTTAATTCTTCGAGCTTCTTAATGGCTTCTCGGAAAGGGGTTCGGCTTACGGAAAATTCATCACATATTTCCTTTTCGGACAGCATGGTTTTGGGCGGATACTTTCCTGAAACTATCCTGTCTTTTAACGCCTGACAAACCTTTTCTGATAAGGCGATAGTCTTGTTATCTGTTAATATCATTGTTAAATACCTCAAGTATGATTAGTAACATACCAGTGATTATTATATAATATGAAACAGGTTTGTCAACACATTTCTTGATCTTTGCAGATTTATTTTGATTGCGAGAGAGACTGATATTTTGGGTACTTCGCACCCAAAAAAGAGCTCGACAAACAGATGAAAAGGACCCATAGAGCCGGAAAGCCCCGAAGCCTGCTGACGCACTTCGTATTCCGTCAGGTGGATTTCATTGTGTTAAACAAATCCCTGTGAAGATCATCATTAGAACTTCTAATTTGACGCTAGTTAATCGGTGCGCTAAATATAAAGCAAGGTTGAAGCAAGTTTTTGCAATACAGGTCGTATACGAGTAGAAGGAGGTTGCGGAAAATGGATAATACTAAAGTATATCTTATAGGAACCTTTTGGCAAAGCTGCCTACCTTGAGATCCAGGTACCGGTGGTAAGCGTGCGATGCAAGAATGCCGTGGCCCCGTGGGGTGGAGTGCCTTTTAACATGACTATGGAACTATTTCTTCGCCGGTCTCCATGGGGGGCACGGCTACACACATGATTTTGAGGAGTTCCTGTGTTTCTTCGGGTCTGATCCCATGAGCTGTCACGATTTCCATGCGGAAGCATACATTATTCTGGGGGAGGAGGGAGAAAAGTACATTATCGACAGGCCTTCGGTTATCTCTATCCCGCCGGGACTGGAGCATCGCCCGCTGGTCTTTACAGGGGTGGATAAGCCAGTGGTGTTTGGCTTTGTTCAGTTCTCTCCTTACTTTATAGCTAATAAAAAACCTGAAGATTTATGACAGAGGCGCTCGGAAAGAATCATGACATTCAATAGCTCTTTCCCGGCGGCCGAATATCGGAAATGGTTGTTTCAAATCGCGGTGCGCTTATGTAAGAAAATTCATAAGCGGGTCACATGCTTTTCTCGACCCCGTCACGCTCGACGGGAAACCTTGAGAGGTCTCAGTTTCACCTCTGTTCTTATTCCAAGCTCCTTCCGCGCTTCGTCGAGGAGTATATGAAGAGATTCTTTCAACTCTTCGCGTTGTTTCTCAGAAAGAGACGAAAAAATCTTACGTGGTCCCGCCAATTGTTTCGTCTGGCGGTACAGGGCCTCCCCCTGCTTCGTCAGCGCCACTCTGATGCCGTTTTTTCGATCAGGCTCATCAATCTTTTCTATTAATCCTGCTTTCTCCATTCTTTCCAGGAGCCCGTGAATGGAGTGTTGCTTTCGAAAAAGCCAGCGTGACAACTCTAGAGCCCGCGCGCTTCCACCTAAATCACTGATGATATGCAGGGTCGCAGAAGTTTCGGGAGTTATACCAAATTTACGCAGTTCTTTCCGCCTCGCTTTTTGTATGGTTTCCTCGGTCCTGCGTAGGAGCAACCGAAGATCAATTAATTCATTAGCATCTATAAGATTCTTCATGTCTTCACTCCCTTTTCCCAACCAAACGCGTGCGGAGATCTTTTCACACTCGTTTAAGATTTTCCGGCAAAATTGGCGACCCTTATCGCTCAACCAATTATAGAGCGACTATAATCGTAAAGTAAATACCTAAAAGTCAGAACACCAACGTCTGTCGTTTCGTCGGAAATGGTATCCTCTACGATATCAATACCGCCCTTTTCTCTTATCGACACATGTTGCAAGGATAGCTCACTCCTCCCAACCCGAAAGAACACCAAAGGGCTCCATATCGAGGATGGCAATAATTTGCTGAATCTTGCCATCATAAATCTTGAATAACTCCGAAATCAATACCGATTTTGGCGGTCGCTCCACTGTAGGCGCATCAGGAGGATAATAGCCAGGAGGCGTGTCGAGAAAAACATGGCAGACAACAATTCCGCGTTCTTCGTCAACGAGCAGGTAGCGGCGATTACGCACCACCTTGATCCAAGGGAACTTGTCCGGCGTCCGGTCGCAACCGGCCGGGTCCGGCATACCGGGTGTGCGCGTCGTACAGACACCTTGTTCGTATCGATCACTCTTGGGGTCCGCAAGAACGACGCTGCTGTCGTGCATTTCAAGGCCCTCCCAGTAGCTGTGGGCTATAGCTACCATATCATCCCTTGATGAACGCCTCGCTGGCTCCACTACCGTGTTGAGCGGCGGCATCAATTGAGACATGGCCTGAGGTTTCCACAATGCCGGCTTCCCGGCTTTAAGACACTCCGCTACATCGAGACCTTCTTCCCAACCTTCCGGCTTGTGGCCTACAATCATCTCGATACCGGTGATCTGTTTCTTCTCGACCCTGACTGCCAGTGCTAATATTCCCGTCTCTTTGCCCGTCTTTCCCGTCTCCTCCATAATGCCATAAAGAATTCCGTATCCACTTATCGGATCCGCAAAAATCTCTTCCGAGCTTATGGAAGAAAGTGTTTTCCAAAGGCTCTCCCCTAATCCCACGGCCTTACCGTTATATGTGATCTTCACGTTCGAGCCAAGGGGCAACCAGGAGGGGTTATGCGTCTTGAATGTACCCACAACGGCCTTGACCGTATAAATCAGGTATTGGCGATCGCTTATAGATGAACTACTCTCCATCGCTATGGGAGCAAGCGGTGCAGGCCTTACCTTAGGTGACAATGCGATCATATCGACCCTCCTGCCTGAAGAGTTTTTTTGCTCCACCTCTCTTGACATTCCACCATACGAAACCTCCTTTTTCGTATACTTGCCTAACAAGTTGCTCTTTCCGGTAAAGTATGCAGACTGCGCCAACGAAACCTTTGCTCGGTGTCCCCTGCGGACTCACCAATCTTCGATAGTGTTAGGAATCACTTGTCGCATTGCGATCGACCAATTCCATGAGTTCGCCCTTCAGTACGTCCATTGCGGCCTTGGCCATCATTTCAACGCCCGCCTCGGTCGGAGCATGTTTATAATTATCGGGATCATATCCCGCTGGCGGTACCCTGTTTGGATCAAAGGGATCCCGCACGACAGCGTCGAAGTCAATCACTCTATCGAAGACCCCGCTTTCCCGTATCCAGTTATTTACCGTATCCCGAGTATCCAGCTTCTGCGGGGTAACCCTCCCCTCAAACGTACCGCCTTTGTATATTTGCAGCGTACCGCCGATAACCCTGAGATTATGGGCCCGAGCCCGATCTACAATCTGTCTCAGCGCCACAATGATCTGATCGGATGTCCGCATCTGGTCCGCAGGGACCAAAATGAAACCTTTTTCTCTCATGCCGGGCAGAGATATATCGTTGTGCCCAATAAAGATCAACACATGGGTAGCTCCGCACACGGTGAGCACGTCTCGATCAAAACGCGCTATACCGCTCGACCACTGGTGCAGGCCCGTCTCACCGGGTTTCCCAAACGTGAGTGAACCGGCGTACCCGGACTGGTTCACCACCGCGAATCTGCCTTGACTTTCTTTTATGATCAAATCGGGCCAATTCGCTGACCTCGTATCGCCGAAGATAACAAGTACTGCTGGTTTGTTTGTCGAATAGACCTCGACACTGCTTACGATTGTCGGCTCAATTCTTGCTTCTTCCAGCGCACCGGGATCACCAGTGTGATTCCCTTCCGACAAATAACAGGCATTCAGAGAAGGCAGAACCTGGCTCTGGCCATCCGGGTCAACCGCCCTGTGATAGCCTGCCGTCACAGCTGGTTCTGGAAAGTAGATGCTGATATCTAACTCGGCCATGGGAGGCACTTTGAGTTCAACAGGATCACTAAGTATAGGGGCACCGGGATAGATTGTGGCTGTGGGAAATCCACCAAACGTGAGCGAATGCGAGGCACCGTCAGGCCCAACGCGTAGTGAAGCTGCCCCAAACTTAATGGGCGCGATCCCCCATTCATTGGAGAATCTTACACGCACTTTGGTTCCTCCAGCACTTATCACCACCCGATGGCGCAGGGTTTGCTTATTTACCACCAGTGAAGGTTCTGGCGCTTTTTCGAGCATCGCAGACCAAGTCGTTATCCAACCCTCTCCTCTACTTTTTGGTTTACACATGATCTCTGTTACCCCCTGCAGGAGCCGCCTAATGGCGCTAATCTTTATCCTGTTTTGCGAGCTCTTCACACGACCTCACGCTACGCCTTCAGAAAACACCCGTTTTTGGTCTGTGTTCCAACAGATCAACACCAGTTGCACTCCGTTATATACTTACAAGCCTCTATGGCTGCTGTAGCGCCATCACCGACTGCTGCGGCTACCTGCATAGCTGATTGGTGACGTATGTCTCCCGCGGCGAAAACCCCGGGGATACGGGTACCCATTTTGTAATTCACGAGAACACTTCCGGCCTTGTCCAATTCAACAGTCGCTTTGAGGTAATCAGTATTTGGCTCCATCCCGATCCAGACGAGCAAACCGTCAACCACCACCTGGGTCCTCCGCGCAGTATGAGCATCAACGAGCCATAGACTCCTGACCCGATCATCACCGAGAATAGCCTCAATCCTAGTACTCAGTCGTATTTCTATTTTTGGATGCGCAAACGCGCGTTCTTGTAGGAGTTTTGTAGCGCCACTGCGATCCATCGCCTCAATCACAATAACTTTTTTCACATAGCCCGCCAGATAGAGCGCTTCGGTCAGGCCGGAATCCCCGCTTCCCGCTACCGCTACAACCTGGTTGGCGAAGCCAGGACCATCACAGGTTGCACAGTAAAAGACTCCTCGTCCGGAAAACTCCTCCTCCCCCGGAACATGCAATTTCTTGTTGCGGGCTCCACCGGCTATAATAACTGCTTTGACAGCGTACTCCTCCTGCAGTGTCCTCACTATCCTGCGATCTCTCTCTATAGCAATCGAGGTAGCGGTATCAAATTCGAGATCAGCACCATAGGCTGTCGCATGTTCGAACATCCTTGTGCCCAAATCGGCGCCCGATATTCCTTCAGGGTAACTCGGGTAGTTTTCGATCTTCTCCCTGTCAGGCAGTTTTCCTCCGATTGTTTCTCTGTCCAGAAGCAGTGTCCGCAATCTATTGCGGCTCGTGTAGATACCGGCGGTTAACCCTGCCGGACCAGCACCGATAATAACGACGTCATAATTTTCGTTCATAACTTTCCTTTCGATCGCACATGTCCGTGCTACCCTCTGATTAGCTTCGTAGCCGAGTAGCTCGGTCCGAACGTCGGAATAAAACAGGAATGCTTTCCGTCCCCTCCAACTACCAACACCACGATGTTTTCTCTTTTTGCCAGCGGCACGTATTCGCTTTCCACAAAGTCACCGTACATCTCTTTACCCCCCTTCTTCCTTGCCATGATTTGTTCTTCGGGCATCCTATTAAGGGGAAATCGTGCGTACTCGAATATAAAATCCTTTATATCATTTTTTGAAAAACCATCTTCTGCCAGCCTCTTGGCGTGTTCAGGGCATAACACAAGAAGGGGTTCGCCCATGAAGGTCCAAAGATTATTATTACCTGGGGTGGCCATGGTTCCCGCTGCGGTCATTAAAATCCCCTTTCCTGTGAGACTCTCGGACTCATGGATATTGTGGGGGCCTTCCGCCGCGAAGACTGTAACCGTCGAGTCGTCCATATTGAACCCGCGTTCAACATGCAAGGGTTGCCAAGGATTTTGTTCTTCGTTCTCGGCCACGCAATAGGTATATTTCGCTGGCTGTCCTTGCGTCGATTTATCGACTTCGCCGGGAACAGCCCCACCCACGTTGAGCATGATCAGTCGCAAAGCTCTTCCGATCGTTGCGTTTGCCCGACCGCCGGGGCCGAAGGCACTGGCACCTCCGTTGATACCGAGTTTTTTTGCAATGGGACCATTAATCACAACCAAGGCGCCGCACGGATGTGTAGTTGTTTGAATCGCCAAAATTCCGAACTTCTCGTCGGTAATCGACTCCACCGCAGCGATAACAACCGGCAGGTACTCGGGCAAGCAGCCTGCCATGACAGCGTTGACCGCTATCTTCTCCACTGTCGCAGAGCCGTTCAACGGGGGGAGCGTGGCGATCAGTTCCTGCGGGTCTCTGTTTACCGAAGACAGCGCCCTCAATACCCGCTCTTCCGTAGGCGCAACGATGGGTAATCCGTCTGTCCATCCCTTTTCATAGAAAAGCTGGCTCGCTGCGTCTGCAGATTCATCGACTTCCAGCTGTTCCGAAAGTAATCTCGTCTTATTGGTCATGAGCCTGAACTCCTTTGTATTTAAGGCATTCCGTCTTTCGACTGTTTCTCCGACCTCGTATGAACAGGGCCTACAATCGCACCTAGCCAGTGAGGGCTTTTACTAATATATCGATCGACTTATCCGCTTTCTCCCTCACCTTTTCCGGCTCAAGGCCGCCGATGGGATGAGGAATCACCACGAGAGTCAGCGTGCTCAACCCCTTGGCCCTCGCCACAGTCTTAGCGAGGCCGACAAACTGATCACTCACAATGGCAGCGGTAGCTACACCACGTTTCTCAAATTCTATGGCATCGTGGATACACCACGATGTGCATGATCCTCAGTCACCAATCCCACTGATAACCGCGTGGCATGTCCTGGCCAGTTCATCAAGGCGATCCTGCGGCGTGGGATTTGAGGAGCCAAGATGGCCTTTTTTCACATGTATTACCTGGGCCAGATTATACTTCTGACGTAGCAATTCTTCCACCCTCTTCACGTAAACATCGAAGTTAGGTTTCCCATTATCTACAATACAGATCACCTTTCCGTTCAGGTCCCCGATGCGGGAGCTCACCTGGCATTTTGACGCCGGCAACACACCGGCAGGGCTGAGCACTTTTATGACCATTGTCGCTTCACCTCCCGAAATTGTTCCAATCCGTTAACCGCGATGGCCGTGTAGAAAGTATTTCTCATGGTTCTCTGCCTGTACTGTCACCAATATAATACTGTCTATAGATTTCTACATCCGCTTTGGCGTCAATGCCGCGGGCGGATATATCTTGAGTCTGGCCACCCTGTTGCCGCGAAACGTATACCACGCACTCACTCTATGCGCGACCCTATCACCTTTTTTGAGCGGTGTGATGTTATGATCGGGTACGTCTACCGTGGCATCCAGTTGAATAATAAGTTCCGCCGCCGCGACGTCGCCGGTGATCAGCAGTCTGACAGGGGTGATAGTTTCTTTGATGGCCTCTCCCCTGTGTACCCCCTTCATATAGTTAATTACGTTATCTCGACCCGAGTATTCGAGACCTCCGGGATTCTCGTACACAACGTCTTCCGTAAAATAGTTGAGCGCTCCGTACTCGTAACCCTTGGTGCTAAAGTCTCTGTAGAATTGCTCGAGTCTTTCCTTAGTCATTGTTGTATTTTCTGGGTTTCCAGCATTCATGATCTGCAAATTCCTCTCATCAGCGTTGCCATTCATTCATGGCAACGCGCTATTCGCTCAGAGATGGTCCGTCCGCGGCCAGAGGCATATGTATCTATTTCTGGTTCTTCTTTATCCAGTCCCTGATCCATGCCACTTCCTCGGCGGCAGGAAATCCTTTTGCACCTTTTTCCTTGATATATGCATCGTAAAGGGGGGCAACCTGCTGAGCCCATCTGTCCTCTTCTGCGCTGTCTAAATTAATAGTTTGGTGTTTATGGTCCGCAGCGATTTTAATTGATTCTGCATCTTTCTCATCCCAGATGGCGGCCATCTTTCCGGCGTATTCATTGCCGAGCTGTTCTATGATCTTCTGGATATCGGCCGGCAGAGATTCCCATTTCGTCTTGTTCATCGCTATAAAGCCTACTGCGGATACGGATGTCTTACGGTTAACAGTCGTGTAGTCTGCCACTTCGTAGAATTTAAACTGGCCCACCGCCGCCCATGGATTAATAAGACCGTTCACCACCCCTTTTGAGATGGCATCATACACATCGCTCGCTGGCATAACCACCGGCACCGCACCGAGAGCCTTCACGACATTCACCACCGCTCCGCCGGCGCATCTGATTTTCACTCCTTTCAGATCTTCGAGTTTTCTGATCGCTTTCTTTGTATGAAAGTATTGCGGTGATGGTGCCGTGAGAAAGAGAACCTTTACTCCATCCAATTCTTTAGGCTTGAATTTCTTGTAGAATTCATTGGCGAGCCTTGTCATTACGGCGGAGCTCGCACTTCCAGTGGGCAGATCGAGAATTTCCATTACAGGAAAACGCCCCGGGGTTATAGCAAAACTAGTCTCGCCGATATCCACAACGCCCTTAATGAGGGAATCGAATGTCTGATTAGGCGGCGTGAGCGTGCCCCCGGGAAAAAAATCGACCTTTACCCTGCCGTTCGTCTTCGCCTCGATGTCCTTCCCAAATTCTCCGAGTGCGATGCTCAACCTGTCGGTAG
>Ga0335069_10001981_pt1 | contig 32159 bp, 20 predicted proteins | sample Lox_Sample_11_FD_206714 | JGI IMG/M metagenome (GOLD analysis project Ga0335069, IMG submission 206714) | Soil microbial communities from Loxahatchee National Wildlife Refuge, Florida, United States - Lox_Sample_1.1 | ecosystem: Environmental > Terrestrial > Soil > Wetlands | place: USA...
TCAGCAGGTCTTCGTCATCAAAGGGTTTGGTCAGGAAGTCGACGGCGCCGGCTTTGACGGCGCGCACGGTCATGGGGATGTCGCCGTGGCCGGTGAGAAATATGATCGGGATCTCGGTGCCCGATTTGGCCAACTCCTCTTGCACATCGAGTCCGCTGAGCCCGGGGAGGTTCACGTCCAGCACCACGCAACTAGGAACGTCAGGCCGGCGAGTCGACAGGAACTCCTGCCCAGTGGTGAAGGTTTTGGTATTCAGCCCCGCGGAGCGAATCAGGCGCGCCACCCCTTCGCGCGCCGACACATCGTCATCGACAACATAAACCAGATTCCCTGTCTCGTTCATGGGAACCCTCCTGGGTCTAGCTGTTTGGCTACTGTGCTGGATTCAATCTCAAAGCCGCGTCGACCGCGTCAAGCAATTCGTCTCCACCAAACGGCTTGATCAGATACGCTACAGTCCAATCCGAGGTAGCTTCTGATCTCGCAGCCTCGTCAGAACCATGCGCCGTAATAAAAATAACCGGTACGTTATACTGCCGCGCCAGGAGCTGACGGTGCAGATCGATGCCACTGATCCCCGGCAAGCGAACGTCCAGGATCAGGCAGTTAGGCTTGTGGCCATTGGTCGAGTCCAGAAACTCCTCCGCAGAGGAGAACACATTCACATCGTGGCCGGCTGATCTCATCAGCCTGTTCAGCGATTTGCGGACCGAAACGTCGTCGTCGACTACCGAAACAAGAGACATCGTTGAACTCTCCCGACTATGTGTAGCATTTGAACAGAGAAGGAATCTACTAGACCTTGGTGTAGTCCTGAGGTGGGAACTGCGTGTGCCCAACAGCCCTGGGACCTCATCGGATCTCGTCGGACTGTGGTTTTAGGTTCCGGCGAGCCGCTTCTGTGAGCCGACGCCCAGGCTCTCCGCCATCCTCACCAGGTCGGCCAAAGAATCGGCACACATCTTCGTCATGATGTGACCGCGGTGAAACTTGACGGTGAACTCCGTGATGTTGAGTTCCGCCGCAATTTGTTTGTTCAGGAGGCCAGAGATCACCCGCTGCATGATTTCCTGCTCGCGTGCCGTGAGCGACTCATATCGGCGCCGCAAGTCCTGCATCTGCGCGTGCTCCTTCCGGGAACGCTGATCGCGGTCGATGGCCTCCTGAATTGCCTTGAAAAGATTTTCCTCATCGACGGGTTTGGTAAGGAACTCGATCGCCCCCGCTTTCATGGCCTGCACGGAAGCTGGGATGCTGCCATGGCCAGTAAGGAAAACGATGGGAATCTCCAATCCGGCCTCGGCCATCTGCTTCTGGAGGTCGAGCCCGCTCAGCCCCGGCAGTTGCAAGTCCAAGACCAGACAGCTTGGTGCCTCGGTACTCGGACGAGACAGGAATTCCTGTGCGGACGCGAAGCTCTCGGCCTTCCACCCCGCAGAACGGATCAGCCGCTCAAGACCGCGCCGCGCCGACGGGTCGTCGTCCACGATCGCAATAATTGCGCCCGACTCATGCGACTCGAGCATCTGTGGTCCCCTCCTGATATCTCGGAAGCGTAAAGTGGAAGCTCGTGCCCGGTCCGTTGTTAACAGTAGCCCACAGCCGGCCTCCATGGCCCTGAAGAATGGAACGGCTGATGGAAAGTCCCATGCCCATGCCCCCGGGCTTGGTGGTATAGAAGGGATCGAAGATTTTTCCGATCGTGTTCGGGTCCAGCCCTGTCCCGGAGTCGCTGACCATTACCTGCACCTCATTCGGCTTAGTATTCCTGGTGGAGATGACAAGTTCGCGCGCCCGCTCGCCAACGTTGCTCATCGCTTCCATGGCATTCATGACCAGATTCAGCATCACCTGCTGCAACTGCACGCGATCCCCCGAGATCGGTGAAAGATCATCCGCAAACTCCGTGGAGATGATGACGTTCTTCTTCTTCGCTTCGTCCCCGACAAGGGAGAGGACGTCCCGAATCGTGTCGTTCAGGTCCAGCTTCTCGCGGGGCATGGCGGCCCTTTTTGTGAGGGCCCGAATCCGGGAGATGACTTCCCCAGCGCGTTTGCCGTCGCGCACAATGTCAAGGACCGCTTCGCGGACTTCCGCCACGTCGGGCGTGTCGCGGGCGAGAAAACGCAAGCAAGCGCTGCCGTTGCTCACAATGCCCGACAGCGGCTGGTTGACTTCGTGCGCGATCGAAGCCGACAGTTCCCCCAGCATGCTCACCCGGTTGGTATGCGCAAGCTCCGCTTGTAGCTGTTCGGCGCGTTTGCGGTCTTCGATATCGATCGCCACGCCACACCATTTGACGACCCTGCCACGCTTGTCACGCAGGGGAGCGGCCCGCACCTCAAACCAGCGAAACGGGCCGTCGGCACCGTGACGTAACCGCTCCTCGTACTGGAAAGGCTCGCCGGTAGCCAGCGACTTCCGCCATTTGTCGATCACTCCCCTGAGATCGTCCGGATGAACTGCCGCGCGCCAGCCAGAGCCCGACGCCTGCTCCACCGTCATGCCCGTATATTCCACCCAGCCCCTGTTTACGAACGTACGGTAGCCGTCCGGCAAAGCCACGAAAGCCTGAGCCGGCATGGTTTCAACGGCTTCGCGGAACTTCCTTTCCTGCTCTGCAAGCTGGCGAACGCGGATTTGATAGGCTGCCCAGAGCAATCCGAGCAGGGCCACCAGACAACCCGCGCGGAACCATCCCGTTTTCCACCAGCGCGGTGTGATGAGAATGGGTAGCGACACCCCTTGTTCATTCCATATGCCATCGGCGTTTGATCCCTGCACACGAAGAACATATTTGCCGGGATCTAGATTAGTGTAAGTGGCCACACGCTGCTTGCTGCCCACCTCATTCCAGCCAGCCTCGAAGCCTTCGAGCTTATATCGATAACGGTTTTTCTGAGAATTCGCGTAACTTAACGCCGCAAATTCGAACGAGAAAACATTGTCCCGGTAGGAGAGAGTCAAGCCGTCAGCGTAGGAGATGGCTTTCCGGAGCACCGACTTGTCGCCGATGGGGACTGGTTTGTTGAAGATTTTAAAGCTAGTGATCACGACCGGCGGCACGTAGGGATTGTCCCGGATGGTTTCAGGGAAGAACGCGTTAAAACCAAAACTGCCGCCGAAGAACATCTCCCCATCGGGACCTTGGAAATAACATCTTTCACTAAACTCGTCACCTTGCAAGCCGTCGGATACGTCGTAATTCCTGAATGTCTCAGTCCGCGGATCGAACCGGGATATCCCCTTCTTGGTGCTCAGCCAAAGCCTGCCAACCTTGTCTTCCAGAATTCCCAGGATTACGCTGCTGGGGAGGCCCTGCCTTTCCGTGTAACGGGTGAAGGTTTCGTCTCGACGATTGTACCGGTACAGTCCATCCCAGGCCCCGAGCCACAATGTTCCATCCCGGTCCTCGTGGATGGCGCTAATTCCGCCGCCATGGAGTCTGTTGGGATCATGCCAGTCGGGCGTGTGGTTCACAAAGGTATTCGTCTTCTCGTCGAAACGACTCAGCGCGCCGCCCCTCGATCCCAACCACAGCGTGCCGGAACGATCCTGATAGATGCTCCAGACGCTATTACGTTCGCTGGCCGGGTCGCTTGGATCGGGATAATAGTTAGTAAACCGGTTCGTCTCTGGATCAATACGGGTCAGACCGTACTGCTGGCCCACCCATAGATGACCGCTTCGATCTCCATAAATCTTGTAAACGCCGTCAGAACTCAGACTGTTGGGATCATCCGGTTTGTGGCGGTAATATTCAAACTGCCCCGTTCGTTCATCGAACCGATCAAGACCGGTACCCCAGCCAGCTAACCAAAGATGACCGTGTGCGTCTCTACAAATGGCAGTAAGGTCAGCGCCTATGCGGCCGAGGGTGTGGTTGTCATCCGGCCCGGGAACAAAGTGCGTAATTTGCCTCGTTTTTCGATCTAATCTATCCAAGCGAAGCGGGAAGAACCCTATCCACAAAATGCCGTCGGGCTCCTCGTAAATCGCCGTGACCTTGCCGGGTGCGAGACTATTGGGGTTGTTGGCGTGATGATAGTAAAAGCTGAACTGCTTTTGCCGCAAATTCAGGAGATTGAGCCCGCCGTCTTCAGTTCCCACCCACAGCAAGCCATTCCTATCCTGATAGATCGAAGCAACGGTATTATCGTTGAGGCTATCCGGGTTGCTTTCGTCGTGCTGAAACCGGTACGTCCAACGTTCTGTTCGCCGGTCGAAATAATGGAGACCTTGGCTCGATGGCATCCAGAATCCATACTGCCCGTCAGCCAAGAGGTTACTACTGGTCACGCCGATCGCACCCGCGCCAACAGGGTACGTTGTCAGTCGCTCTGCCTGGCGATCATACTTGACGAGCCCGACCGTCGGGTAATAGGCCAGCATCCAGAAGTTGCCGAGATTGTCTTCATACAGATAGTCCGCGGCCATACGGTTCATGGGTGCAGGAGGCCGAGTAATCTGCCCTGTTTGCAGTTTCAGATGAAACAGGCCGCGCTCCCCAACAAACCAGATATCTCCACGGCTGTCCTCGATAACCTTAGTAATTCTGCCGACAAAATGGCCATCGCTGTCATTCAGATAGTGAGTAAAGGTTTCGGTTGATGGATCAAACTCATCGAGGCCACAGTCTCCGGAACCAAACCAGAGATGACCGCGAGTGTCGCGGGCGATGCTTTCAACCGAATCGCCGCAGATGCTATTAGTGTGGTTAGGATCGTGACGGTAGTGGGAAAAGCGTTCGGTTGTGGGGTCGAATCTGTCAACTCCGCCAGTATCGGTGGCAATCCACAAATAGCCCTGGCCGTCTTCCAGCAGATCCCAAATATAGTTGGCGCTCAAGCTAGCGGAGTCTTTGGGGTCGTGCTTGTATACTACAAAGGTATTGCCGTCATATCGATTGAGGCCGTCTCTGGTGGCAAACCACATAAAACCCCGGCGATCCTGCAGAATCTCAGTAACGTTATTTTGAGATAAGCCATCGTTAGTCGTGAGGTGTGTGAATTTGGGTTCTGTCACGCGACGCTGGCCGGCCTCGGCCTGGATATTCTCAAACTGGCGAGGGGGCGAGTCCGTTCCCGCCCCGCGGTCTGCAGGGACGCCGCCATTCGTCGCGAGGACGGCAAACCATGCGTTCCGGTTCGCCGGAACGCCGATTTTCGCTGGGCGGGTCTGAGCTACTGCGGCGCAGGAAACGTACAGGAAGCACAGTAGCAGAGGACCTAGAGCCCGTTTAAGTAACACCGTGTCAGACTCCCGCGTGAATTTCTTCTTTCTGGAACCTCGGAAGGGAAAAATGGAAGCACGTGCCTGGGCCATCTTTGGCCGTCGCCCAAAGCCGGCCGCCGTGGGCCTGAAGAATGGAACGGCTAATCGAGAGTCCCATGCCCATTCCGCCGGGCTTCGTGGTGTAGAAGGGGTCGAAGATCTTGGCCGCCGTGCCAGGATCCAGACCGGGCCCCGAGTCTTCCACCGTCACCTGAACCTGGTCCGGATCCACGTTCCGGGTGGTGATCACCAGTTCTCGCGGCCGTTCCGTCACGTTGCTCATCGCTTCGACGGCATTCATCACCAAGTTCAGTACGACCTGCTGCAACTGCACCCGATCGCCCGACACAGGCGCAAGGTCATTCGCAAACCGGACTTGAATACTCACGCTGTTTTTATTTGCCTTATCAACGACCAGCGCGAGGACGTCCCGAATCGTGTCGTTCAGGTCCAGCTTCTCGCGCGGGGTGACGGCCCTTTTGGTCAGGGCCCGAATCCGTGCGATTATTTCCCCGGCTCGCTTGCCATCGCGCACGATGTCGTGGGCCGCTTCCCGCGCCTCTTCCACGTTAGGCGAATCTCCGGCCAGAAAACGCAGGCAAGCGCTGCCGTTGCTCACGATGCCCGACAGCGGCTGGTTGACTTCGTGTGCAATGGAAGCGGCCAGTTCCCCCAGCATACTGACCCGGTTAATGTGGGCAAGATCGGCCTCGAGTTGCCGCAGCCGCTCGCGCTCATTCTCGGCTCGCTTCCGTTCCGTGATGTCACGCGCGAACGCGAACGCATACTCCTTACCGTTGAATTCCAGGTGGTTGCTGGTCACCTCAACCGGGAAGATCCTGCCCTCTTTGCTTCGGTGGCATGTTTCAAGGGTGATCGAACCCCGCGCTCGGATCTCCTCCCACGCCGATCTCCACAGCTCGGCCGAGTAATGTGGATCAATGTCAGGAATCGACAAGGATAGAACCTCTGCCTCGGGACGGTTCAATAAGCGGCATGCAGCCTTATTGACGAAGACAATGCGGCCTTGAGGGTCCATCCAATAAACCGCGTCAGAAGCATGTTCCAGCGAAAAATGCATCAGGCGGAGTTCCTCTTCCATTCGCTTGCGCGCAGTGATGTCCAGCCCGACGCTCAGAATTTCCGTCACCTCGCCCTCAGGACCTAGCACAACCTTGTTGGTCCAGGCGATCCACACAAGCTCACCGTTTCGACGCTGGTTCTGATTGACGTTTTGCTCGAACGCCGAGGGGTTGGCACAGATTTCGTCAATCAGCGTGCAGAGATCGCGGCCGCTGCTTTCGGTTTCGGGAACAATGGTGCCAATCACGTGACGGCCGCGAATCTCGGGTTCCGTATAGCCGAAGAAGCGCTGCCCAAACTCATTCAAATGCAGAATTCGCCCATCGCGCTGCCAGTGCAGGATAATGCTGTTAGCATGCTCCACGAGTTCGTGATATTTCCGTTCGCTCTCGCGCAGCGCTTCTGCTGCCTGCTTGTGCTCCGTCACATCGACCGAAGTGCCCACCAATTGGACAACCTCGCCCGAGTCATTCAGGACAGGATGCCGGGTCGTCTGAATGTGTTTGACCGCGCCGTCGGGCAGCACGATTCTGTACTCGTCGAAGGTATCTGCTTTTTCGCGGAGCGATCTCTCAAAGTTCTCCTTCCACCGGTTCCGATCCTCGGGGTGAATTCGTCGGAACACTGCATCCTTGTCTGGCGCGGCCTCCTTAGGATCGAATCCATAGATTTGAAAGTTCTCCTTCGAAACGTAAACATACTTGTTGCTGGCGAGGTCCAGAGCCCAGCTGCCTGTGTGGGTGAGCCTTTGCGCTTCCGCGAGATAGGCCTCACTCTGCCGCAGGGTTTGCTCTGCGCGCTTGCGGTCTTCGATGTCCGTGACAATTCCATACCACTTGACGATGCCGCCTTCCTCATTGCGCAGAGGCAGGGCACGAGAGAGAAACCAGCGATGTTGCCCATGGGCAGCGCAACGGAAGCGCGCCTCACATTCGAAAAGCTCGCCCGTAGCAAGCGATACCCGGAACTTTTCCAGATATGGCTCGCGATCCCTGGGATGGAGTGCAGACAACCAACCTGAACCTGCGGTCTCCTCCGGAGACAAGCCCGTATATTCAGCCCAACGACGGTTTGCGAAAATGTTGGACCCGTCTGGAAGAGTCGTCCACGCCATGGCCGGAATGGTTTCAATCACGTTCCGAAGCTGTTCTTCGCTCCGGCGAATACCCCTTTCTGCGTGCTTACGTTCAGTAATATCAATCGTGGTGCCGACCAATTCAATCAGATCTCCCGCGGCATTCAGCACAGGATGCCGGATCGTGTGGATATGTTTGACGGTTCCGCCGGGAAGCACGATCCTGTACTCGTCGGAACTGTCGACCTTGGCGCGGAGGGCCCCCTCGAACTTTTCCTTCCACCTGTTCCGATCTTCCGGGTGAATTCGTGCGAAAACCACCTCTCGACTGGGTAAACCCTCTTTGGGGTCGAATCCCCAAATTCGGAGGTCTTCATCCGAGACGTACACATACGTGTCGGTTGCCAAATCCAGGGCCCAACTTCCCGTGTGCGTCAGTTTCTCCGCTTCCGTCCGATACGCCTCACTCTGACGCAGCTTGTCCTCAGCACGCTTCCGATCTTCAATGTCCGTGAGAACGCCATACCACTTCACAACCTTGCCTTCGTCATCGCGCAGCGGAACGCCATGACATAGAAACCAGCGATACTCCCCATCCGCCCGCCTCACTCGGGATTCATGATTGAAAGGTCTCCCTATTGTGAAACACTCGCGCCAGTACGCCACGAGTCCGTCTAAGTCCGCAGGGTGGATGGCGCTGGTCCAACCCCACCCGAGCAAAGCACTCATCGGAACGCCCACATACTCCAGCCACGGCCGGTTGAAGTAATCGAGATTGCCATCGGGCAAGGCCGTATGAATCAGTGCTGGAATCGAGTCAATAAGAAGCGGCAGGTTTAGGTTTTCGAAGTCGGGTTTCTGGCGTGTCATCGCGCGAATCATACGCCAAGATCCGACACATATAAACCACAACGCGCGCTGCTCACATGTCGCAAGCATTCGGCGCACACGGCACAACTTATCTGACCGCAGGTCTAGGAACAGAATGGCAAGACCGGAGTGCCCGGCACTGACCGAGCGAATCAGTAGAGGCCGCCTCAAAGCGACAATGGCCTTCCAAAGGTGGGCGAACAGTGGTGCCTTCAGAAAAGGGCCGGGAGTAGTCAAGGCATGTCCCGTGTGGCTTATCCACGCACATGGCACGCGCCTAGCTGGACGACAGGCTAGGGGTTAAAGCCCATGGACGGAGTCGGGTCGTACCGCGGCTTAGGCTGTTAGTTAGCCTCGCTCCGTCTCCGAGCACACTGACTCGCCGGTGAGCGAGCCGATTTATGCCCCGAAGTCGTATTTGTCAACAGCGCGGGTGTACGCCGACGGACCCCGACTTCCCGCGGTCTCCCTCACGCTGTCCGCCTTGCCTCTTTGAGATCGTGCATCGCAAAATTTAGTTTTACTGCGAGACGCGCCTCGCGCAAATTCAGTTGCTGGCCGGAGTTATAATGGCCTGCCAGGAGAGCCAACCTAAGCCACCACGCGATTAGGTGGATCACCAACCTTAGAATGGCGCCGCCACTACTGCGCGAGGGTGAAGTCCCTTGCATTGGCCGGAAGCTGTTCGACTCGGCCTGGCACGGGGATACCCGGCAAAAGAACTCTCGCCAGGAAAGCGCTGAGTGTGGGCGCCGACCACTGGTTGCGATCCCTGAGTACACGCGAACGGCGGAAGAAGGCCAAGCTGCTCTGGTGGGACTTGAAAAGTGTGGGGACTTTTGTGGGGGCGCCAGAGAAAAATCACGCAAAAAACTGCCAAAACGTGCACACCAGCGTTTTCACGAGAGCCCCATCAAGTCCTCTTCATCGAGTAGCATAGAGCAATCCTGAGTGTCGCGTATATTTGCATTGCTAGTGCTGTCAACCGACGCCCTTCACCCGGAAACAAGGCTTGACGAAATATGGTACATTTGCCATATTCATGCGATGATTTGGAAGAAACCTGCTCCCCCGGAGAGCGCCGCCACTGACGCGGACAGGTCGCCGCCCCAGGTTCGATTGTCGAGCAGGGTCATCGTGTGGATGGGCAGCAGCAAAGAGGACATATCGGCTTTGCCGAGCCCTGTAAAAGCCTCTTTGGGCCACCGGCTGCGGCAGTTACAGGACGGAAAGACCCCGCTCGACATGAAACCCCTTCCGGAATTCGGACCGGGAGTCTTTGAGCTTCGCGAGCGATTTGATCGAAATGCCTATCGGCTAATGTATGTGGTGAGCCCCAGGAAGGCCATTTATGTTCTTCACGCCTTCATGAAAAAATCGAAATCGGGAATTGGGCTTCCCAAACCCGATGCTGAATTGATCCAGCTGCGATTGCAGTCGGCACGTGCACTGGACAGGGAGGACTGAAAAATGGTCGAGACATTCCACAAGAGTAGCGGGAACGTGTTTGAAGATATCGGTTTCACGCCCGCCGAGGCAGCAGAACTGACTGCGAAGAGCATGCTCATCACTGCTATCGTTGAGACTATCGACAAGCGGAAAATCACCCAAAAGGAGGCTGCGCAACGTTGCCGGACCGACCAGCCTACACTTTCCAAGGTCCTTCGTGGCCGCATGGAGAGCGTCACGATCGATCGGCTCACCGCCTGGCTTACCGCGCTTGGTCGAACAGTCGAGATCCATGTGCGCCCTTACGACGCCAAAGCAAAAACCGGATACCTTGTGGCCGCGCCATAAGCGAAGAATGCCGCGCGGGTGCGGAAAGGGAGATCAAAACCTATACTGAGAGACAGCCGCATTTCACTGGGGGAAACGCCCCGTCAAACAAGTACAAGACCGGTACAACTTGAGCGTTCGAAGCGTCTTTTAGCGTGCTTTTCGGTCGCCAACCGTGCCGCTAAGTTATTGTAATGGAATGGTTAACCTTGCGCCCAAGGCAAGCGCGCTACCAGGCTGCGCCACGCCCCGACACCACTCCTAATATACTACAGGGTCATCGGAGGAGCCTGTCAATAGCGGTGTTACCACCGGTGCCGGCCCTACCAGCGTCGGAGACCGCCGCTACCCGCGGAGCACCTGACGCACGACCTCTAGCAGTTCCTTGGGCGGAATTGGTTTCCGTAAGGAGGCTGATGCCCCGAGCTTCTCGGCACTTCTCAGCATCCCGCTTCCGAAGGCTCCCGAGATGGCAATGATCTTGAAGCCCGGGTTGACCCGCTTCAGGGCCATCATGGTCTCCAGTCCTTCCTGCTCCGGCATCGCGAGATCTGTAATCAAGAGATCCACGTCGCGGCTGCGAATCGTCTCAAGTGCCACACGCCCGTTGGGGGCTTCGAGTACGGCGTACCCAGCGCTGGCCAAAATATGGCAAATCAATCCACGCACAGCATCGTCGTCGTCGGCCACCAGGATTGTCGTCACACCTTTGCGCCGGCCTAGAACCGTGCGCACCTTTGTGGCCAGCGTGTCGTCCGTAAAGGGTTTAGGCAAGAAAGCGATTCCCGGTTCTAAGATGCCCTGGTGAGCTATAACGTCTGCAGGGTGCCCGGAGGTGTACAGGACCTTTATGTCTGGGCGGGTTGCTCGCAGACGTTCCGCCACCTGGCGTCCAGTTATTCCTTGCATGACGACGTCGGTGATTAGAAGTTCAATGGGACCGGGATGGTTCTCGGACTGCCGGATTGCTTCTTGGCCGTTGGCGGCTTCCAAAACTTGATATCCATAGCTTCGCAGAATTGATACCGCGAGCCTTCTTACGTCATCCTGGTCCTCGACTACCAGCAGCGTTTCGTTCCCCCGCAGGTCGGCCGGTGTTTCCGCAGTATCGGCGGGGCCAGGGACTCGACCGATCCTGGGGAAGTACAGCTTGAAGGTGGTGCCTTTGTCCGGTTCGCTATAGACCCAAATCGACCCACCACTTTGCTTGACGATTCCGTAGACCATGGCCAGGCCAAGGCCGGTTCCCTTTCCGGGCTGTTTGGTGGTGAAGAAGGGTTCAAATATACGTCGTTGCGTATCTTGGTCCATTCCATGGCCGGTGTCGGAAAATGTCAGCAGGACATAGCGGCCAGGCGCGATGCCGTCGTGCTCCGCTGAGAAGTCTTCGTTAACATCCTCGATAGATGTTTGGATCAGAATCTTGCCACCACTCGGCATGGCGTCCCGCGCATTCACTGCTAAGTTCATTAAGACTTGATTGATCTGGCCGGCGTCGGCGTGAATGAAGCTTCCCCGGGGATCGGGTTTAGTCACAAGTGCGATGTCCTCGCCGATCAACCGAGAGAGCATCTTTTCGGTTTCGGCTATAAGGATGTTGAGGTCCAGGGGCTTGGGATCTAGAACTTGTTTCCGGCTAAAGGCCAGCAATTGTTGTGTGACGCGAGCTGCCTGCTCTCCTGCATGCAAAATCTCCGTGATCCGGCCACGGGCGGGATCCTCGTGTTTCAGTTCGCCAAGCAGGAGTGAACAATAGCCGTTGATGACGGTGAGGTGGTTGTTGAAGTCGTGGGCGACGCCGCCTGCAAGCCGCCCCACGCTTTCCATCTTCTGCGCCTGGACCAGTTGTGCTTCAAGCCTGCGGCGCTCCTCCTCGGCTTTCTTCCGGTCAGTGACGTCTTTGATGAGGCCGAGAAGATGAATCTCCCCCGAGATTTCCACGCTGCTCAACGTAATTTCGACGTCAAACGGCGTTCCATCAGTGCGCATATGCTGCCATTCGAAGTGCGCGGTTTCTCCGGAAAGTGCACGTCGCACATGTTCGGTAACAACCGTCCGAGATTCCGACCCATCAGGCTGGAGATGCGGGCTGAAATCGAGCGGCGTGTGGCCGATGAGCTGTTCGCGCGAGCAGCGAAACAGGGCGAGAGCTTTCGGGTTAGCGTCTACGAATGTATCCCCTTTGCTTAGAAGAATCGCGTCGCCAGCAGACTCGAAGAGGTGGTGGTACCGGTTCTCGCTTTCTCGAAGAGCCTCACTCACACGTTTGAGCTCGGTAAGATCAAGCATGTAGCCGATGGCCTGTCGGGGTTGCGTGCCCTCCAGCGTGGCCATCCCCAGCAACACGGGCAAGCGCCTACCGTCCTTGCGGAGATGAACGGTCTCCACGGGAACACTGAATCCAGTGGTGGCCAGCTGTCCCTGTATTCTCGCATCGATGAACCGAAGCTCTGGCGGAGCCAGCTTGTCCCAGTGAATGATCCCGTTTTCCAGATCCTCTTCGTTGTACCCCGTCATCTGCAGAAAGGCAGCGTTGGCCTCTAGTATCTGTCCATTGGCGTCACCCACGAAGATCGCTATGGTGTTTGTCTCGGCGAGCCGTCGGAAGCGGGACTCGCTCTTGGCCAGGGCTTCTTCGACACGTTTCTGCTCGGTGATGTCCTCCACGACACCGTCGTAATACAATGCCTTGCCACTTTCGTCTCTGACCACGTGGGCACTTTCCCGGACGAAAATGACGGTGCCGTCCGCACGAGCCCAAGCGGATTCCAGCCCTCTGATGGATCCAGTTTCCTCGAGGCGTTCACGGAAATCGCGGCGGGAGTAACCCAGCGCAAAGCCTTCTTTTTCGAGATTGCGACGGGCTAACTCCTCAAACGTTTGGAAGCCCAGCATCTTGAGAAGGGCGGGGTTTGCCATCAGCGTACGCCCATCCGGCGAGGTCCGGTAGATGCCAAAGGTGGAGTTTTCAACTAAACTGCGGAACCGTTCTTCACTCTCTCGGAGCGCGTCTTCGGTCAGTTTGCGGTCGCTGATAAGTTCGCAGAAGATGATGATCCCCCCGATCTCGCCGTCGCCCTTCCGCCACGGACGTACTTCCCACTGTAGCCAGTCCACGGTTCCGTCGGAGCGCGGAAAGAGGTCGTCGTCGCAGGACTCCACGGCACCGGCCAAGCAGCGCTGATGGATCTCCTTCACTTGCGGCGAGATTTCTGGGAAAACCTCATAATGGCTCTTGCCGATGATGTCCCGCTCGCCCAAGCGAAAGTCTGTTATCCAGCGCCGACTCACCACAATGTACCGCATGTTACGGTCAAACATGGCTACCGCTGCGGGCGCGTGTTCGACAAACAACCGAAGCTGCTCCGCGCTCTCGGCCAGTGCTTGCTGTGCATGCTTTCGCTCGCCGATATCGGTGATGAGGCTGAGATAAAGCGGGCCCCGGCCGGTCTGCGCGACACTGGGATGGACTTCGACAGGAAATTCGGTGCCGTCCTTCCGCCGGGCGGACGAGTCTCCTCCTGCGCTTTGAATCCAACATGCAGGGATGGGTCCGAACGACGCGGCCCCATGAGGTAGCTGTTGCCCTCGGTGGCGCTCAGGCACAAGGACGTCGATGGGCTGGCCGAACAATTCCTCACGGACGTAATCAAATGTGCGCTCGGCCATAGCATTCACAATTGTAATTCTGCCGTCGGCCCCGACGCCCACGATGGCTTGACATGCCGATTCAATCATCTGTCTGTAACTCTCTTCGTTCTGCTCGCTGGCCGTTAGGGCCTTACGTAGTCGTTCGCTGAGCAAACTGATTCCCGCGCCGGCCACCACGAAGAGCGCCACGTTCAGAATCCCTCCTGCTTCTTTCATTGCGAAACAGCGGCGGGGATCGATGAAGAAATACCAAGCGACCAACGCACTCAACGCCGTGGCCGTCAACCCTGATCCCTTCCCGCCGTAGCCGGACGCGAGCATAACGGCTAGGGTGAAGAGTACCAGTGATGAGTTGCGGCCCATCAAGGGATTCATTGCGAGTCGGATTGCTGTGATGCAGGCAACGGACAGTCCTGCGACTGCATAGCGGCGGAGGACAGAAGACCCGCTGATCGCGAAAGGTCTCCCTATGTTCATCATGTCGGCCCTCCTGGACTCTCCTGGTGCAGCATACGCCGGCGGCCCTCTCAGATTGCCGGAATGTGTCCAATGCGGGCCCACGGCACGATGAAGCCTGTGAACGCGGTGCTACAGATGTTGTACTGCTTTTCCGTCACGGAGCTTGACCTTGATTGACAGCACAGATATCTTTCTAGTCGCAAACAAATGCAGCCTTGGGGTGACAAATCACCCGGTATTGTAACAGCGATTCTGCGTTGTCAAAGTAATGTTGTAAGGTGGATTCCCGGCAGGCTAGTCTGGTGTTCAATTGTCAGATTGGCAGGGAATAGCCAGTGCGTTGCAAGGTTTCTTAGCAGTCCACGGTGATGCGCAAGCCATCATCGGTACTTTAGTCTTTGGCCTGCGAAGGTTTCATATGCACGGATTGGTCAAGGGACGCCAAAACATGCTTGATTCTTCCGGCCTTATCGTCCTGTCAGGCGAAGTGGTAGTGCCGAGGGCCGTCTGGCTTGACCGGCGGCCGGCTGCTCTCCGGCTGCATGCCCACAGCCGGAGTGGCGGTTTCATTTCCTTGGTAATTAACTGATGTACATCGTTGTATTTTATAAGCTAGTAAGTATGTACTTACTATTGACAGTCGTCTAGGACGATCCTATAGTCCGGGAGTGCCAGTTTAGTATGTCACAGCGCTAAGTGTTTGAATCCTCTAGCCGTTTGGTTGATTTCTGCAGGGAATGCGTGCTGGGTAGGTCGTTGTTGGGCCACTAAACGCGAGATGATACACCAAGTGGCATAATGTTCTCAGCAAATCCGCATACACCAAGTATGTGCAGATGATGGGGCTATTCAGGTCGTACGTGTGCTTGCGGAGTTGTTCCCAAGTGGTAGCGTCGAAAAGATACGGCAACGGTGGTCGAGGCGGCGAGGGCCGCACCACGTGCGCCAAGCCAAAGGCGGAAATGGACTTGTTTGAGGGGACTATGAGCAAAGCCCTGGCGAGATTCCGAAAGCCCTGGGGGATAGCGAGAATGACCTGCCTAGGACTATTCGTTGGCGTGGCGTTCGGTTGTGTGCGAGGACTGGCGCAAGAGCCGCCCGTCACGAACGGCGTGGAGTCGGTTAGAGCTGCGAAGGAAGCCACTGCTCCTGTAACGGGGGCAGGACACGTCAGTCGGGAAAAGCTGGACTACACCGTGAGTCCCGAGGACACCCTTGAGGTGTTAATCATGGATGTTCCGGAAGTCTCGCGTGCCTACCGGGTCGGCAACAATGGCTTGTTATCGATGCCTCTGCTTCCTGAACCCATCCAAGCGGCGGGGTTGACCCTCGACCAGTTGTCGCACGTCATTGCCACTAAGTTCCGTGAAGCGGGAATGTTGAACAATGCACAAGTCACGGTCTCGCTGCGGGAGACTCGGTTGCACTCGGTCATCATCTCTGGTTCAGTCAAGAAGCCGCAAGCATACCCCGTCTATGGGCCAACCCGACTTCTAGATCTTTTGACCCAAGCCGGAGGACTGGCTGATGATGCTGGGAATGAGGTGGTCGTGACGCGCGGGCCGGCCGGCTTGCTCGCCCAGCAGCACGGCGACACCACCGCTGCGGAAGAGAGCGGCGTGGGTGACGACTCCCATGATTCCAAGGACGCGACCTTTACACTCGACATCAAGAAGCTTCTTGAGACGGGGGAAGACGCATCGAACATTCTCCTCTATGCGGGAGATCGAGTCACCGTCCCACGCGCAGCGCTGATTTACATTCTGGGTGCTGTCAATCGTCCCGGCGGGTACACACTGCATGATCCGCACCAACAGATCACTGTGCTTAAGGCTCTGGCCATGGCCGGAGATGTCAGTTCCCTGGCGAAGAAGAAGCACATGGTTATCTTGCGTAAAGATCCTGCAAATCCGGATGCAAAACGAACGGAGATTCGAGTCGACTTCGATGGCTTGGTGCACGCCAGAATTGCGGATGTGAACCTGCAAGCGGAAGACATCTTGTACGTGCCTGTGAGCGGTCGGCAAAAAGCTCTGCAGCAGGCGCTTAGTTCGGGTGTTACGACTGGCTCGGCGGTTGCCGCTGGGTTGATTGTTTACCATTAGAAGGCGGGTTCCAAACGAGTCCGCGCCCCTACTCTTCGAAGCAAGTGGAGTGTTAACGTGGCTGAAAATGAATCTCTGACACCGCTCGAGCACCGTTGCCCCCAGCGTCCGGGGCCGCTTGCCGCCACCCTGGAACTGGAGCCGAGTGGGCCGGAGGTTCACTTTACGCTGGGCACTTTCTGGCACGTTATTGTAAAGCGAGCATGGCTGATTGCGGGTATTACGTTTATTGCTTTGGTGCTCACCTCGATTTACACCTACCGGATGCAACCCATCTACAGGGCCAAAGCCACCTTGGAGGTGGAAAGTGATTCTCCGCAAATCCCTTCCCTCAATGATCTTTATCGCCAGGCTTCCAATGACGATTTCCTTTTTCTCGCCACACAGACGCAGGTTTTACAAAGTGACGATCTGGCCTGGACGACGATGGAACAACTAGGATTGGGTCGGGTCGCTGAACCTGTGCGTGCCCGCGACAGTGCCCACAAATCAGCCGCGCAGTTGGCCGCAGCCCAGAAAGCGGCACAGATCGAAGGCTTCAAAGGTGGCCTAAAGGTAGAACAGGTGAAGGATAGCCGCATTCTGGAGGTGAGTTACGAATCCACCGATCCGGAACTTGCGGCGAGAATCGTCAATACGCTTGTGGCGAATTACATGGACTTCACATTTCAGTCCAGGTACGACTTCACGCAACAAGCCACCAGTTGGATGGAGCAGCAGTTGGAGGACCTGCGAAGGAAAGTGGAGAAGTCTCAACAAGCTCTAGTTGATTACGAGCGGCAGAATCTGATCATCAATGTTGCCGGAGGTACGATTACTGATCAGCGGCTCCAAGACCTGAGCCACGATTTCACTGTGGCCCAAAGCGAGCGTGTGCAAAGGGAGTCTGTTTACGAACTGGTGAAATCCAATGAAGGACAGATTGGCGCCATCGTCCAGAACACTTCTTTGGAGCGCTTGGAGGATAAATACAATGATTTGAAGGCGACCTATGCTGACTCGCTGAACCAGTATGGGCCGAATTTCCCCAAGGTTGTGCGTTTGCGCGAACAGCTTAACGAAGTACAAGGCGCCATTGAGAAGCAGCGGAAGTTGGTAGTTCAGAGAGTACGAAACGACTATTTGGCCGCGGAGGGACGCGAAAAACTCCTAGCTGCCGCCATGGCGAAACAGAAGGGGGAAGTGGCTGAGATCAACCAGCGCATGGTAGAGCACAATATTCTGAAGCGAGAGTTTGACACCAATCAGCAGCTCTACGACAATCTGATGCAGAGGTTGAAGGACGCCACGCTTTCCGCCGGGTTGCACGCCACCAACATTCACTTTATTGACCGCGCTTCGCCGTCCACTGCCCCGGTACGGCCGAATAAGGTGCGCAACATCCTTGCCGGCCTGCTGATGGGCTTGATTGTCGGTGTGACATTGGCTTTCGTCGCGGAAGCCATGGACAGTTCGGTGCGGTCGACTGACGAGGCGGAAAGGCTGACCAACGCTCCCGCTCTGGCGGTGATTCCGGTGGAGCGCGAGCTCCCCCGTCGCCGGCAGTTGCCTACAATTGGGACTGCCAGCCCTGCCACTGGAGGCGTCGGACTGGTTGTTCTGCACAAGCCATCTTCTCCGTTGGCTGAGTCCTACCGCAGCTTGCGGACTTCCGTGATGCTCTCGATGGCTCCTCATCCGCCGCAAACCTTGCTCGTCACGAGTCCGCAGGTGGGAGAGGGGAAGACGTCAACCGCGACGAACCTCGCTATATCCTTCGCTCAGCGCGGAGGTCCGATCCTTATCATTGATGCGGACCTGCGGCGTCCTGCGGTGGCGAGAACGCTGGGTGTCTCTAACGAAAAGGGGCTGAGTAGCTACCTGACGGGCGCACACACGTTGGATGAAGTTCTCATGCAGTACGAGGGGGTCCCCAACCTCTGGGTCCTGCCGGCGGGCCCGCGGCCGCCTGATCCTGCGGAACTGCTCTCCTCCCAGATGATGACGGATACGCTGGCGGGGTTGATGAAGCGCTTTACGCAAATCATCATCGATTCTCCGCCGGTTCTCTTGGTCACGGACGGCGTGGTGCTTTCCGCGACGGTGGACGGAGTGATTTTGGTCGTCGCCAGCGGGGTGACGGCACGAGGTGCGCTGGTCAGGGCGCGGCGAATCCTCGACAACGCCGGGTCCAGGCTTCTCGGTGTCGTGCTCAATAAGGTTGATATGCGTTTCGACACCTACTACGGATCCTATTATGGATCGTACTATGGTCCGTATACGGAGACGTACGAGGATGACGACGTGGCAGTTTCGGGCTCCCCGCATTCAGGGGGAGGTGCTCATACCAGAGACCGGGATTCCTCCCGTGGGGCGTGAAGGCGTACCTTGTGGGTCCTTCGGGACCGGCGGAATCCGGTGCTGACTTCCTTTTATTGTTTGCACAATGACTCCCAAGATGACTGAATTTTCCAGCGCTGACTCTCCCTCGTCGTCGCATCGGCACCCACGCAAGTCTGTGGTGGCGTGGTCCCTGCGCCCCGTGTGGCGGGCTGTTGCTCTCCTCGCGGTGGTCCTGGCTCTGGGGGGGGGGCTGACGTACCGAACCGTGCAAATCGCCTTGGCCAGCGCCCCCGTGGATTCCATTTCGATCCCTGCCGTCAAGGCGGGGCTTGCCCATGACCGGGGGAACTCCACGCTCTCACACCACCTGGGGCTGCTTTACTCTTCTTCTCCAACCGATATGGATTTGGCCGAGGCGCACAAGTACTTAGGCGAGGCAGTTGCGATGGAGCCGCGCCGTTGGGACTATTGGGCCGACCTGGCTTCCTCCTGCGATTCGATGGGGGACACGCCTGGCGCGGACAACGCCTATGAGAAGTCCCATGCGCTCAATCCCTCGACTCCTCAGTTGCTGTGGATGGTTGGCAATCACTATGTTCTGACGGACCGTCTGGATAAAGGATTTCCTTACTTCCGGCAACTGTTGGAAAACCAGCCGCAATACCTGGGACCCACTTTTCGTTTGTGTCTGCGAGCCGCGGGCGACCCGGAGCGTGTGTTCGCCGAAGTTGTCCCCCAGGGAAAGGACCCAACCCTGAGGTTTGCTTTCCTCGGGTTTGTCAGCGCCTCCGGAGATACTGCGAGCGCTATGCGGCTTTGGAGCCGGATGATCAACGGGCCGGATCGCTCGGTGAGTGTGACCTCTGCTAAACTCTTTTTGGACTTTCTCATTGATCACAACCAGATTCAGGATGCTCTCACCGTATGGAAGGACCTCACTCGCGCGGGTCTGGTCCCGCCCGAGGGGGTAGGTAATTCTGACAACCTGATGTACAACGGTGGGTTCGAACGGCTGCCGCTCAACCTGGGATTTGACTGGCGGTATGATGAACGCGACGACCTGCTTTTCGATTTCGCTGACGCGACGGCCCTCCAGGGCAGAAGGTGCCTGCGAATTGAGTTCCCGGTGGGACGGAACGAGGAGTACAACCTGGTGAGGCAAATCGTCCCCGTGACGCCCAATACCCGCTACCAACTGACGGCCATGGCCCGCTCAGAATCCCTCACCTCGGACAGCGGGCCGCGTTTTCGGGTCGTCTTTTTGGGCTGCGGGAACTGTGCCGTTCCGACCACTGACGAGACCTTGGGAACCACGCGGTGGCACCCCGTGGAAGTCTCCTTCACCACGCCTCCGGAGACGCACGCTGTGGCGGTTTCGCTCTGGCGGCCCCTGGGACGACTGGCCCCGCGCGACCTCTCCGGCACGTTCTGGGTCGGCCATGTCAGTCTCGGCGAGGTGCGTGCGGCCAAGGCGGCAGTGGCCGCGGGAAGGTCCCGTTAGTTATGTCAACGCCGGTTTCTCCTTCAACACAGCGTGGCTTTCCGGAGGCGGATGTCGCCGATCGCCCGTCGTGGCTGAATGCGATGGCCCGAATCGTGCTCCTCGCCGGACTTGTGGCAGCTCCTTGGGCTTATGGGGCCGTGTTGCCGTGGGGTTGGGCGGGCCTGGCGATCCTGGCATTCGTGGTTTTGGTTTTCTGGGCATTAGGTTGTGTACAGCGCGGTGTTCTAAAGGTCATGTGGTCTCCGCTTTACTCGCCCTTTCTAGGCTTCCTTCTCTTGGCGGTCGTACAGTTTTGGGGTGGGTTCACGTACGATCATGTCGCGACGCGCGAGTCGGTGGTGAAGATCGCCACTGATCTGGCGCTGTTCTTCCTGGCCGGACAACTACTCAACACGCAGCCGGAAAATACGCGATCTTTACGCTGGCTGGGCCTTTCTGCCATCGTCCTGGCCCTTTCCATCAGCGCCCTGGCTTTGGTGCAGTTTTTTACCTCCCCGGGCGCGATCTACTGGCGGGTCACGCCTCCCATCGGCTGGCCTTTTGGTCCCTATGTGAACCATAACCATTACGGCGGTTTGATGGAGATGCTGATTCCTATCGCCGCCACGTATCTTTTGTCCCGGCGTTCGCGAAATCCGGCGTTGTACCTCGTTGGGGGCCTGCTTGCGTTTCCGATTGTCTCGATCCTGTTTTCGGGCTCCCGCGGCGCCGTGGGCGTGATCTTGATTGAGGGGGTGTTGCTAGGGCTTGTGGTGGTTGCCAAGAGTCCGAAGGCAGTTCGCGGCAGGGCCATGCTGTGGGGGGGAGTCGTGGCGGTGGTGGCGGTAGCGGTCTTCCTGGGTCTCAACTCAGGTCACGTGACACGCCGCATGATGACGATGGTTCAGCCCGACCAGTACGTGCGAGGTGAAGTCGGGGACCGGCTGGGGTTGGCGCGCACGGCGCTGTGCATGGTTGTGCACCATCCCGTAACCGGGGTAGGAATCGGTTGCTTCGAGTATGCTTTCCCTGGGTATGCGACCTTCACTTCAACCATGCACTGGACTCATGTGCATGATGATTATCTTGAGGCCCTAGCCGAGGCCGGGTTGCCCGCGGCCTTGTTGCTCCTCGCGGCCTTGTGGATGTTCTTCCGCCGGGGGTTCCGCCACCTTGAGGAGCGCCTCCGGCACGAGTCGGGATGGATACAGGTGGGAGCGACCGTGGCATGTGTGGGCATAATGTGTCACAGCTTTCTGGATTTCAATCTTCGCGTCGCGGCCAACTCCGCCTGGTTCGTTGTCTGTTTGGCTGTGGCGGTACATTCGCGTTCTGGGTCGACATCCCACAGGTCTGCGCACAGGGCCTCTCGGGAGGAGCGCGTGGAATTCACTGTGCAATGAGGGGTGTCCATTGAAAGGTGTCGTCTTGGCAGGTGGGACAGGTTCGCGGCTCTATCCCTTGACGAAAGTCACTAACAAGCACTTGCTGCCGGTCTACAAGGCGCCCATGATCTACTATCCGCTCTGGACGCTGGTGAATGCGGGAATCCAGCAGATCCTGGTGGTGACCGGCGGTCGCAACGCGGGCGATTTCCTGCGCCTGCTGAGCAACGGCAAGGATTTTGGTCTGAAACGCCTCAACTATGCGTATCAAGAGGGGGAGGGCGGCATCGCCGATGCACTCCGTCTGGCGGAAGACTTTGCCGAGGGGGAGAAGGTCTGTGTGATTCTCGGCGACAACATTCTCGAAGGAAGCATCAAGACGGCGGCCGAGACTTTCGATCAGCAGGAGAAGGGTGCCCATATTCTCCTGAAGGAAGTCGGCAGTCCCGAGCGGTTTGGAGTTCCAGTCTTTGAAAACAACCGCATTACGCGCATTGAAGAAAAACCGACGCACCCGGCCAGTGGCTACGCGGTTACGGGCGTGTACTTTTACGATGCGACGGTCTTCGACAAGATTGGTTGGCTTAAACCCTCTCATCGCGGCGAGTTGGAAATCACCGACGTTAACAACGCCTACCTGCAGGAAGGGACGCTGACGTATAGCATCCTCGATGGTTGGTGGACCGACGCGGGCACCTTCGAGTCGCTGCGGACGGCTTCCAACTTAGTCGCGGAGTCCCAGGCAAAGGCAAAGTGATAGTGTCCGGTTCCGAGGTTCGGTGCTCGGTGTCGTGGTGTTTGCTGATGTTTGGCACGTGGGAGCACGCGGCGATCAGGTGGGGTGTGCTAATCGCACCGTAACCGGAACCCCTCCTAGGTCGGGTTGTCACTGCCTTCGCATTTGTTGTGCTTGGAGGGGGCGCTCACATCGTGTACCGTGGCCCCCTAGCCCGGATTTCTCACCGGTTTTGGGAACGGCGGGGCTTCAGCCCCGCCGTTAGGACGCTCCCGTGGGGTTCCCCTGGTTCCGCGCCACGTGCAGCTTGCGTTTGCAAGCTGCACGTGGCGCGGAACACCAAGAGGATCGGGGCCACGATAGCCGCAGGGCTGAAGCCCTGCCCTTCCACTAACGTCCGAGAGTGGTGAGAAGTCCAGGCTAGGCACACGACATTGCGGCTTGAAAGCACGAAGAACGTGGAGAGCTTGTTCTGAGGGTCCCCTGCTTGGCGCAGGAGAGCGGGCCTGACGCCGAAATAATGTCCTGGCTGAAAGGGGTTTGCGATGCGAATGTTGGTCACAGGAGGGGCAGGTTTCATTGGGTCGAATTTTGTTCGGTACGTTTTGGCCGCACATCCTGAGTACTCGATTTGGAACCTCGACAAACTGACGTACTCTGGGAACCTTCATACCCTCCAAGATTTGCAGGGTGACGGCCGGCACACCTTTGTCCGGGGTGATATCTGCGACCGGAAGAAGGTGCGAGATATCCTTGCCCAAGGTATCGATGCTGTTGTGCATTTCGCCGCTGAAACCCACGTTGACCGCAGCATTATGGATAGTTCCGCATTTGTGAAGACGAATGTGCTGGGAACCCAATGCTTGCTCGATGCTGCCCGCGAGGCCCGGGTCGGCCGCTTCGTCCTCGTGAGCACCGACGAGGTGTACGGAAGCGCTGCCCCGGACGAGAGATTCACGGAGGAGTCACACCTTGCGCCAAACAGCCCCTATGCTGCCAGTAAGGCCGGGGCCGACCTCCTGGTGCGCTCATACTTCCGGACCTACGGGTTCCCGGCTATTATCACGCGCTGTGCGAACAACTATGGCCCGTACCAGTATCCTGAAAAGTTTCTTCCTCTGATCATCAGCCGCGCTGCCAAGGGTGAGAGCATTCCCGTTTACGGGGATGGGCAGCAAGTGAGGGACTGGATCTACGTCGCGGACCACTGCGCCGGATTGGATGCGGCGCTGCATCATGGCAAGGAGGGGGAGATATACAACTTCGGGGCGGGGAACGAGTGGCCGAACTTAGAGATAGCCCGCCGGATTCTCCAATTGCTCGGCAAACCTGAGTCGTTGCTGACTTACGTTAAGGATCGTCCCGGGCATGACCGCCGTTACGCGCTGGACTGGGACAAAGCCCGCCGGCAATTGAACTGGGCGCCTCAAACGCCTTTTGAAAACGGGTTAAAGCAAACTGTCGACTGGTACCAAGCGAACGGTGCTTGGCTCAAGAAGGTCGCGACCCGGGGCTACCGCGCCTATTATCGCCGCCAGTATGAGCGGCGTGATACCATGCTTTCCGAGATTTTAAACAAGGGAGGGAACAAGTAGTGCGCGTATTGGTGACCGGCGGCCGGGGAATGCTAGCTTCCGTGCTCCTGCCCTGTCTTGAAGGCAAGCATGAAGTTACCGGAGTAGACATCCAGGATTTTGACATCACGGCTGAAACGCCGGTCCGCCAAGCCTTCCAGGACCTGCGTCCGGAGTTTGTTTTCCACTTGGCGGCCTACACTGACGTCGATGGCTGCGAAGCGAACCCCGCACGGGCAGATGAGGTCAACGTGCACGGGACGCGCAACTTGGCTCGAGCTTGTGCGGAGACCGGTGCAACTCTGCTGTATGTCAGCACCGACTATGTCTTTGATGGGCGGCTCAGTAGGCCCTACCGCGAGGACGATGCTCCTCATCCTGAGAGTGTCTACGGGTATTCGAAATGGCGTGGAGAGCAGGTTGTGCAGGCGCTGGTGGCTAAACACTTCATCGTACGCACTTCCTGGCTCTTTGGACCCCGTGGAAAGAACTTCGTTGCAACCATTCTTAAGGCGGCCAAGGAGCGAGGCGAACTCCGCGTTGTATCCGACCAGCGCGGGTCACCGACTTATACGGGGCATCTTGCCCTGCATCTCGCACAGTTCCCGCAGTCTGAGGCTTTTGGCATTTTTCACGTGACGGGGTCGGGTGAATGCAGTTGGTTCGAATTTGCCCAGGAGATCGTGAAGACGGGTGGGCTTCCGCACGTGCGCGTCACGCCCATCACTTCCGAGGAGTTGGGGCGTCCGGCAAAGCGCCCGGCCAATTCCGTGTTGGAGAATCGGCGCCTGGGACAGTGCCACATGGGGCCACTTCCTCACTGGATGGATGGTCTGGCAGCCTATCTGAAGGAAGGCGAGCGGCTCGGTGAGTTCACGTTGCCGCACGCGGAGAAGCCGGCGCGCTCTCGTGCGGTGGAGGCTAACAGGTCATGACTACTCAGGTTCACAAACTGGTGGCAGAGCGCGATGGCGTACGCTTGGTTATCGTTCCGCGGCCGGAACCCGGCTGCGGTGACCTCATCGCGAAGCCAGGCTCGGAACGCCTGATTCACGGGGTTGAAATTGAACCTCTGACGCAGTTTCCAGACGATCGCGGATGTTTCGCTGAGTTGTTTCGCTTGGGTGCGTCTGGTATCGCTCGGGATTTCGGGCACGGCGGGGGATCTGGAATACAGATCTCCTATACGATTTCTTATCCAGGGGTTATCAAGGCCATCCACTATCATTTTGAGCAGACAGACCTTTGGGCTCCGCTCCGCGGGATGTTTCAGATCTTTCTCTTTGACCTGCGGGAGGCGTCGCCAACGTGTGGGCGTCTGAACACGCTGTTCGCCGGTGAGTTGCGCCCATGGACGGTGCGGATTCCCCCTGGAGTTGCGCACGGATACAAAGTTGTAGGAGCCGAGACAGGTCTGCTAGTCTATGCCACGAATCGATTTTATGACCCCAGAGATGAGGGCCGGATACCGTTTGATGAGCCGGGGATCAACTACGATTGGGTGAGCCGGCCTAAATAGTCGACAGACCAACGCCCCATAGCGTTGAAAGCGAAATTACGGAAAGCGCGTGATACGAATGCGAATGTCCCGCGCCTGTCATCGGGATCCCGGACTTGAGTGGGCAGGTTAGGGTCATGGCAGTCGGCTGTGAGAATCGCGATCGTGAAGGAGATGGCGTTTGACGGATGTGGTCGTTGTCGGAGCGGGTCCAACGGGGATACACGCAGCCTTCTTGTTAGCTCAGGTGGGGCTGGACGTGGTTCTGTTCGAGGCCCAGAGGCGCATCGGTGAGCGGGCGATCTGTTCCGGTGTTGTGGGTGATGAGGCATTCGCGCGCTTTGACCTTCCCGTCCACCCCGTTCTCGCGGAGATTCGGTGCATCCAGGCGATCTCCCCCGGGGGAAGGATGCTGGAACACCGGACGGAGGCTCCTCTAGCGCAGGTGGTTGACAAGGGAGAGTTCAATCGGGCGCTGGCCGAGCGGGCCGTGAGGGCCGGCGTAGATGTGCGCCCCGGATGCTGGGTCGATGCTGTAGACGTGGAAAAAGACTCGGTGGCCATCGACTTGCGCTCGGTGGACGCCGGACCTTCACGCGTGCGGGCGCAGGTGGCCGTGATCACGACCGGCGTCAATTCTGCGCTGAACCGCGCTCTGGGTTTGGCCCGGCCCCGGCAATTCTTGCGCGCCTTACAGGCGGAATTCACCGTGCCTCCGAACGGGCGCGGCACAGCAACGCGCGTGTATGTGGGCCGAGATGTGGCGCCGGGGGCCTTTGGCTGGGATATCCCGCTGGGCAACGGCAAGCGGCGCGTTGGGTTGATGACCGCCGACAATCCCGACCCCTACTTTGCGAAACTGATTCGCAGAATCGCTCCCTCCATTAATCCCGCGGACTTGCAGATCGACCGGAAGGGGATTGCTCAGGCGCCCACGGGCCGTTGTGTGACCGACCGCGTGATCGTCGCCGGAGAAGCTGCCGGGCACGTGAAGACCACCACGGGTGGGGGAATCTACTACGGCATGCTCTCGGCGGAGTTGGTTGCAGCCGTCCTCGCGCGGGCCTTTCGGAACAAGCGGTTTGATTCCCGGACGCTCGGCGAGTTTGAACGTTATTGGAGATCGACGTTTGGGAACGAATTGCTGGTGGGCTACTTTGCCCGGAAAGTCGCTAGCCACGTCGCCGATCGCCAAATTGATCGGTTCTTCGAAATCGCGGACGCCACCAATTTTGTCACACGCTTGAATGGCACGCTGAAATTTGATTGGCACCACCGCGCGCTGCTCGCGACCGTGCGCGCCCTGCTAACGGTTAAGGAATAGGGCACAGGGCACAGAGAACAGGGAACAGAAGGAAAAGAGACTTCACAGGTGGTTTGTTCTGGTTCCTGAATTCTTATGTTGAAGCGTCTCTTTGATATTTCGCTTTCCGGTGTGGGGTTGATTCTGTCGTCCCCTCTTTGGGCGGCGTTTGCGATTGCTATCAAGCTGGAAGACGGCGGCCCCGTTTTCTATCGGCAGCCGCGCGTGGGGAAAGGATGCCGGGAGTTTCAGAGCGTCAAGTTTCGCTCGATGGTGGCGGACTCCGATGCCAAATGGGGCGCTGTGCCGGCCCAGGAGCGTGACCCTCGCATCACTCGCGTGGGGCGCATCATGCGCGCGACGGCTATGGACGAGTTGCCGCAGCTCTGGAACATTTTCCGCGGGGATATGAGTTTTGTGGGTCCGCGGCCGGAGTGGACCGAGCTCGTGAAGAAATTCCGGCAGGAGATTCCCGGCTTTGACCGGCGCCATGCCGTTACGCCAGGACTTACGGGGATCGCCCAGATCTATGGCCACAGCGAGCTGCCAAGGCGGCAGAAACTCCGCTATGATCTTATCTACATCGAGCGGCAAAGCTTCTGGTTGGACGTCCGTCTGGTCATCGTTTCGTTTTTGGTGACTTTCACGGGGAAATGGGAAGATCGCTCCGCTAAGTTCCCCCGGCTGCTAGGCGGGCGGCGTGCCCCACGATCAGTAACCGGTGATCAGCCTACGCTATCGTCCTGATCCTCGGCTGAGACCTCGATGAGGGAGCCTCGGGACAGCGACGGACAGCATGGTCGGTTAAGCCGCAGCGAAGACCGCGTACCTTGCCCAAGCTATGGAAACTCCATCCGTACGCCAATCTTCCGGTGCATTTCCACGTACTGAAGTCTTGGGTGCGCCCATCCATGTGGTTGGTGTCGACCAGGTACTACGGACCATGGAAGGGTGGATCCGTGAACGCTCGCGGCCTCACTGGATTGCTGTGACTGGATCGCACGGGACGCTGGAGGCGCACAAGCGGCCGGAGTTTCGGACGGTCTTGCATTCAGCGGACCTCTCCATCCCCGATGGAATGTGGGCGGCGCGCGTGGCGGCCAAGAAACTCGCTTGTGAGACGCGCCAGGTGCGAGGCGCGGATTTGCTGGCGGCGTTTTGCGAGCGGGCCGCCTCCAGGGGTTATACGAGCTACTTTTACGGGGACACTGAGGAAACGCTCACCCTGGCCAGCGATTCCTTGCGGAAGAAATACCCGGGTGTGAAGATTGTCGGCGCCTTCTCACCGCCCTTCCGTCAACTTGCGCCGGAAGAGGATGCGCGCATAGTAGCCGATATTAACCGTGCTGATCCCGACGTGCTTTGGGTGGCGTTGGGTCTTCCCAAACAAGAAGAATGGATCTACGCTCACCGCGAAGCGCTGCGCGCGCCGGTGATTGTGGCCATCGGCGCAGCGCTCAAGTTTCATGGTGGCAAAGTGAAGGCGGCGCCACTCTGGGCCAGCCGGTCGGGATTTGAGTGGCTCTGGCGCTTCTTCCAGGAACCCCGCCGCACCTGGCGCCGCGCTTTCGTTTACGGCCCCCAGTTCGCTGCACTGTCGCTGTGGGACCTCGCATGCCACAAACCTCCGCGACGGCAGAAGTAGCTGCATCGGGACAAGGCACAGCTTGGTGGCATGAAGTTCCTGCTGCCGTCCAGGATCGCTCGCGAAACACCCACCTATTGCCGCACCCCATGCAGGTATTTTGTGTTAGCATCGTCGCCTCATCGCCGCAATCATGGGACGAACGATGCGTGCCGAAGTGATCAACTCAATCCGGGGGACAAAATGAAGACGCGAATGTCGAGACGGGAGTCTTTGCAGTGGCTTGGAGTCGGTAGTACGGCGCTGGCTGCGGGTAGCTTGGCGCCGGGATGCAAGCCTGCGTCGGAGCAGCCTAAGCCAGCCGGATCTGACGCGGAAGTGATCGAGAGCCCGGCTGTAGTGGCCGACCGCGAGCGGCGCATGAAGTGGTGGAATGCGGCGCGATTTGGCATGTTCATTCACTGGGGACTCTACAGTGTCTATGGCCACCACGAATGGGCGATGGAAGACGAAGGCATTCCGGTGGCTGAATATGAGCAGCTTGCCGCTCAATTTAAGCCGGAGCCCAACGCTGCTCGGGCCTGGGCCAAGCTGGCCAAACAAGCCGGCCAGAAGTACATGGTGATGACCACCAAGCATCACGAAGGCTTCTGCAATTGGGATACGAAGCTGACGAACTACAACGCTGCCAAGCAAGGTCCCGGACGCGATCTGGTGGCCGAGTTTGTCGAGGCGGTGCGCGCCGAAGGATTGCGCGTGGGCTTCTACTATTCCCTGATGGATTGGCACCACCCGGACGGCGCGCGCTGTGCAACAGACGAGGCTGCCCGGCAGCGGTTTGTCGAGTACACCCACGGCTTGGTCCGCGAGCTGATGACCAATTACGGCAAGATCGATATCCTTTGGTACGACGTGGACTGGCCGCTGGATGCCAAGGGTTGGGAATCGGAGAAGATGAACCAGATGGTCTTCAAGTTTCAGCCTGATATCATCGTGAACAACCGCAACGGAGTGCCGGGCGACTTCTCGACTCCCGAGCAGGAGATCCGCGCCGAGAAGGCGGGCCGTGCGTGGGAGACCTGCATGACCATGAACGACAGTTGGGGTTACCAGCGTGCCGACAACAACTGGAAGACCACTAAAACGCTCGTTCGCAACTTGATCACCTGTGCGGGAAATGGTGGAAACTATCTCTTGAACATCGGGCCGCGCGGGGACGGATCAATTCCTGAGGAATCGGTCCAACGGCTCAGTGAGGTCGGCAAGTGGATGGATAAGCACGGCCCCACGATCTATGAGACCGAACGCTGCGGCGTGCACGAGTCCCTGTTTGCCGACTTCACTCGCAAGGGGAACACGCTTTACATTCACGTGGAGAACTGGCCGGGCAGCACGATTGCTATTGGCGGGCTCAAGACCAAGGCGACCGCGGCGAAGGTGTTCACGTCAGGCCAGAAGGTGGCTTTCCAGCAGGAAGACTTCCGGCTCAAATTCACCGGTCTGCCGGAGAAAGCTCCCGAGGATCCGGTGACGACGCTCGAAGTCTCGTTTGACAGTGAGCCTGTCCAGGACATGCTGTGGATACGTCAGGATCGCCCGCGGCGGGGAGTGGGATTGTAGAAAGTTCACCACGGAGGGCACAGCGACCACGGAGACTAGCCGTTCCGGCCACACTGAGGTGGGACAAAAACGTTGGGAGGTTTGTCTCTGTGTCCTCAGTGTTCTCTGTGGTGAAATCTCTCTTCGACTCGCGCTAGCAGCCGCGGTGTCCATGGCCTGGAGATGGACGGCCCCCACCCCCGATACGGCCTTCAGCGCGGCAGCGCACCCTTCCTATAGATCTGTTTCCCACCCAGGTACGTCTGTTCCACCTGAATGTCTTTGACCTCATTCAATGGGCACGTAAGGATGTCCCGGTCGAGAACAATGAAATCCGCAAGTTTGTTCTTCTCTAGTGACCCTTTCTGGTTCTCCTCATACGTCAGGTAGGCGTTGTTGATGGTGTAGAGGCGTATGGCCTGTTCTCGCGTGATGCACTGTTCTGGGTGAAGCGGTTGGTCAGTCCAGCGCGGCTGGCGCGTTAGCGTGATCCACATCCCCAGGAAGGGATTGTACTGATTGATGGAGCGGAGGCTCCCGATCTTCTGCATGTGGTCCGACCCGCCCCCGACCGTTACGCCCTCGTCGAACAGTGTCTTGTAGGGTTGAAAGTAGGCCATGCGCTCATTGCCGAACTGCTTGGTGAGCGTGGCGCCGTCGAGGTAGAGCCAGTCGGGCTGAAGGTTTGCGACCACTCCCAGCGCTTTCATCTTGGCGATAATCTGCGGGTTCATGAAGTTTGCATGGGTAATGCAGGGGCGTAGCGGACGAACTGGAAAATCCTTATTGACTCGCTCGTAGGCGTCCACTAGGGTTTCGACGGCGCCGTCACCCACGGAATGAGCGGTGAACTGGAAACCCTCCTCCAGGGCCAGGCGCGCAAGTTGGTAGGCGCGTTCTGGGTCCATGTATCGCATGCCGCGGTAATTGGGATCGGTGATGGAGTATACCTTGCTGACGCCCCACGGTTGTAACATGTAGGCGCTGCCGGTCAGCATACCGCCGTCCATGTAGGTCTTGATCCCGCGCAGCCACAGCATGTTGTCGTATTGGTGAAGCGGATCGCGCGCCGCGCGCCGGATGCGCTGTTGGATTTTATCGAAGGGGTCGTTAGCCTCGACGTGCAGCACCAGGAAAGTCCGGCAGGTCAACTGTCCGCTGTTCCGGAGTTGCCGGAACACCTCCACTTCGTCGTCCATGGTGTCACCGTCACCGATACTGGTAAGGCCAACCGAGTTGTAGTCCGCCAGCAGCAGTTTGATGCGGTCGAGATAGTCCTGCGGGGTGGGCTGTCGGTCCGCAGACTTCACTTTGATCAGCGAAGGGCAGTTGCGCAGGATTCCGGTGGGCTCCTGGGTTGCGGAATCGCGCTCGATCCGGCACGGCAGGCCAGCGGGAACCTGGAAGTTCTTATCAATGCCGCTTTGCTTGAGGGCCAGCGTGTTGAGGACAGCATCCGGCCCTGTGCTGAAGACCACCGGATTCTTCGGCGCGGCCTGGTCCAGTTCCTGGCGCGTGGGGTAGCGCTGGTCCCGCAAGCGCGTAATGAAAACTTGGGACAGAACTACTCCTGAACCCGGGGGCAGGGAAGCCGCTCGGGCTTTGATGTACTTGAGGGCATCGGCAATGGCCTCTATGTCCGGGACCGGGTGGTCGAACTCGTACATGGCCGACATGACGACGTGCAAGTGGGAGTCGATCAGCCCAGGGATAACCGTCTTGCCCTGCAAGTTGACCTGATGGGTTTCGGGTCCGGCCAGAGCGAGAATCTGTTCGTTTGATCCGGTAGCGAGGATGCGATCTCCGTGGATCGCCATGGCCTCCACGGCGCGGAAGCCGGAATCAACGGTGAGGATCTTGCCGTGATGAACAATCAGGTCTGGTTTGGGAGCCTGGCGGCACGCCAGTGAGGCTCCGAGGCAGAGAAGGAAGAGCACACGGGACAACGGATGCCTGAGCATGGATGGACTCCGTAGTGACAAACGTTTGTAGGATGGTCTCAGCGCTAATGACACCGGCGCCTCGGCCAACTCGGCTGTATCGCCGAGCCGCCGGAGGGCGCCGAACCGGCATAATAGCTGCATTCGCGGCAGGAGTCGAGGCAATGACTGTTAGACTGGATTTCGGATCACTTTCGGGCGCGAGGGGAAGGGCAGGGCTCGAGGTCTCCGACTCCTCTACTGCGATCAGCACGAGGTTATTGTAGGAGTGGATTTCCTGGATATGGTTGAAGGCCACACCAGAACCAAGGCGGCCCCAGCGGTCGCACAAATCATCTCGCAAGAAACATTTGGGATAGCGGAGAATTACTCTAAATTGCTGAATTGATTGGTGGGCCTGGGTAGAGTTGAACTACCGACCTCACCCTTATCAGGGGTGCG
>Ga0335069_10001982_pt1 | contig 32157 bp, 33 predicted proteins | sample Lox_Sample_11_FD_206714 | JGI IMG/M metagenome (GOLD analysis project Ga0335069, IMG submission 206714) | Soil microbial communities from Loxahatchee National Wildlife Refuge, Florida, United States - Lox_Sample_1.1 | ecosystem: Environmental > Terrestrial > Soil > Wetlands | place: USA...
TGACACGCTAGTGCGACGGGGCCCCAGCGGCAACGCGTTCCCCGAGAGGCAAGACTCGAAGTACGTATCCATGAACCCGGCGTCCGGCGCGAAGAGCGGAGCGTGGAGGTCCGCGTCCCCGGTCGGCAGCGGCGGCGGTGAGTGCTGGTCCTCGGTCCTCGCGGCGTAGTCGTTGTAGTCCGACAAGGGGTCGTGGCAGGACGCCGCCAGGAGACACGCGAGGATCAGGGCACCGCCGCGCATACTCCACGCTAACGCGCACGCGATCCGATGGACCATACGTGCAACTACCTAGGGCGAATTACGTAGTGCTCGCGCACTTCGTGATCTCGCTACAATTGCCAATCGTCGTGGCCTCTTCCGACGCTCCAAGCGGCGGATCCGTACTCGAGCCCGAGCGAGAGGACGGCTCCTCGCTGCTCGCCAAGCTCGCTGTCGGCACCGTGATCGACGGCCGTTACCGGGTCGACGCGATCCTCGGCGAGGGTGCCATGGGCGTCGTGGTGGCGGCGAAGAACGTGCAACTGGGCGAGCGCGTTGCGCTGAAGTTCTTGCGCTACAGCAGCCAACGCGGCGACGAAGAGTTCCGATCCCGCTTCCGGCGGGAGGCGAAGGTCAGCGGCATGCTTCGCAACGAGCACATCACACGCGTCATCGACGTGGGGCTCTGGCACGACCGCGTGCCTTACATGGTCATGGACTACCTCGCGGGGACCGACCTTCGCCGCGTGCTGAAGAGCAAAGGCCCCCTGCCGCTCGCTCAGGCGGTCGATCTCGTGGTCCAGGTCTGCATCGGAATCTCCGAGGCGCACGCCAAGGGGGTCGTGCATCGCGATCTGAAGCCCTCCAACATCTTCCTCGTTCGGCGGCCCGATGGCTCGGACCTGGTCAAGATCCTCGACTTCGGCATCTCGAAGTGGGCAGCCGGTGAGGCGGACCTCGACGATCTGACCAAGACCGGAACCATCCTGGGGTCCCCGAATTACATGGCCCCCGAGCAGCTCGTGGGAAACCCGCGTGTCGACGCGCGTGCCGACATCTGGTCCATCGGCGCAATCCTCTATCGGCTGCTCAGCGGTCACGCGCCATTCGAGTCTCCCAGCTTCCCGCGCCTCGTCGCAGAGGTGACGAGCGATCGGATGCCGCCGTCCCTGACGGCGCGTAGGCCGGAGATCCCGCGCGCCCTCGAGGCGGTCGTGATGAAGTGCTTCGCGCGGAGCCGAGACCTGCGCATCCAGAACGTGGCGGAGCTGGCTGGAGACTTGCTGAACGCCGTCGGAGCGCCATTCGCCGCGGAGGTCCGTCAGCGGATCGATGCGACGCTGTCGATTCCGAGCGCCGAGCTCCCCATCACGAGCGCCGCGTCCGAGGCGCCGCCGGCGCGTCCGAGCTCGATGGCACCCGCTACGACCGTGGCCGCGCAGCCGCGGCGCCGCACGCCCCTGGTCATCGCGACGTGCATCGTGCTGCTGGTAGAGGTCGTGGCCTTCGTGATGCTGCGAGAAAGCTGCCGGTAGCCTGCAGTCAGTCCCACCGGTGCGCGTCGAGCTTGATGCGTCCCACCTCGCCGTCGAGCTCGATCACCGCTTCCTCCTGGTGGCCTCCCTCGGCACGCTTGCGGTACGCGACGAACGCCGCGTCCAGAGCCCTGACGGCCTCCTTGATGGCGTCGCTCGTGGCCACGACGGCCGGCGCTCCGACGAACCTGCCGGCCGCAAGCTGATTGGCCGAGCCGAGACGGTCCTGCAGCTGCGCGGCGCTGTCGCGGAGGGGCTCGGGGATCGGCTCCCCCAGCGCCTCCCACCGCGCGATGCGCACCGTCGCGTCCAGCGACTCGATGAGTGACTCGAGCGCGCCACGAAAGGTGACGATGCGCGGATCCTTGCCGGGGCCTCGTCGCGCGGGAGCGTTCACCAGCGCTCCCGGTTCCCGCCCCCACCGCCGCGGCCACCGCGGCCGCCGCCGCCGCCGCGACCGCCGCCTCCGAACCCGCCGCCTCCGCCTCCGAACCCGCCGCCGCCGCGGCCGCCGCCGCCCTGCCGCTCCTCGGCCTCGTTGACGCGAAGCGGGCGTCCGTCGAGGGTCGAGCCGTTCATGCCCGCGATCGCCGCCTGCGCCGCGGCGCTGCTGCCCATCGTGACGAAGCCGAAGCCGCGCGGCTGGCCGGTCTGGCGATCGGTGACGAGGTGCACGTCGGTCACTTCGCCAAACTTCGTGAAGGCGTCGCGGAGCGTGTCCTGGCTCGTGTTGAAGGAGAGATTGCCTACGTAGAGTCGATTGCCCATTGGGGGCCGGGACCATAGCACCATCCCGGTGCGCGCAAACGCGTGCTAAAACGTCTCACGTTCATCGAGACGAGCCCCGAGCGTCCACGCGGCGCATCCACCCACACCTGAACCGATCTGCCGGAGGCCTAACATCCATGCCGACGACCCCTGCCAAACGCCAAAAAGAGAAGAATCGACAGGACCGGCAGCGGGAGAAGGAGCAGAGGCGAGAGCAGCGGAAGCAGGAGCGCGCGAACACAACACGGCCGACGAACGGGGAAGACCCGGACATCGCGGGGATCGTGCCCGGACCTCAGCCTCCCCTAGAGGACTGGTAGCAGCCGACTGCGCAACGAGATCAGCAAGAGGCCGGCCGCTTCCGCCGGCGCAACGCGACGACGAGGGCGCCCGCGACGAGCACCCAGGCGCCTGTGCGTGGGCTCAGCGGCGTCGCCGTCACGCTGCAGCCCCCGCTGCGGCCCGTTGGTGCATCGGAGTTCGATCCCGCATCCGCGCCGCCCGAACCTGCGTCCGGCTCCTCCCCCACACCGGAGTCGCTGGTGGCTGTCGCCCCGGCGTCGTCTCCTGGCGACGATCCGACCCCCGAGTCGGCGTGCTTCGAGCCAGCATCGTTGCCGCCGCCTGCGGCGCCGTCCGGCACTCCCGGATCGATTGCGCAGTTGCCCGTCCCGGTCACCGTGATGTTGGCCTCGATGTCGTTGTCGGGTGGTCCACCCTGGCCATTGTCGCTGAACCAGGCGACCCCGTCCTGCACGAGGCCGAAGTACTCGGTGTACGTCCCCGCCGTCGGCGGCGCGTGGAAGTCGAACTTGAACTCGAACGTACCGCCCGGCGGGACGGTGCCCGTCACAGCAGCGGCCCGATTCACCGAGAGCCAGGTCGAGTCGGCGAAGTCGCTCTTGCGGTCGCGGGGCTGCGTCGTCCCGAGCCGGGTGTTGCTGTCCCAGGGGAGCGTGCCGGTGTTCTTGAGCGTGATGCTCGAGGCCACCGTCTGGCACGCCGTCAGCGACCAGGTGGACGAGGCCAGCGGCCAGCTCTGGCTCACGTAGGTCGCCGCGTAGTATCCGGCGACGCCGCCATCGGCTGCGACCGGCGAGCCCGGCCCGTACTGACCGAAGTCGACGACCATCCCCGTGTCGGCGTCGAGCTGCCCGTTGTCGACGCCGTTCTGCACCTGGCGCAGCTGCGCGCGCGAGTCCCAGGCCCCGTTCGACCACGCGTAGGTCTGCCATCCCCAGGTGACGAGCCCCGCGTCGAACAGCTCGTTGACGATGTAGTAGCCGCCGTAGACGCCCGTGCGGGACACACCGATGACCGAGGCGACACCCTTGAAGTACTCGTTGATCGCGGCGGCATCGCCCGACTGGGCGTCGAAGTCGATCGAGAAGTAGATCGGGCGGTTCGGTGGCTGGTTGACGCTCTCGGCCTCCGCCTTCGCGGCGGTCGCGTCCGAGACGCCTGCGTTGTAGCCGTTCGTGGCATCGGTCCCGGTCGTCTCCCAGTTGAGGACGATGTCGATGCCCCCCGCCTCGAGGTCTGCCTGTTCGGAGGCCGTGATGTCCTTGCCGCCGCTCGGGTCGCCCGACAGATACCGGCAGACGAACTTGTATCCCATCGAGGCGAGGCTCGCAGGGGTGGGACGGGCGAACGAATAATCGCACCCGGAAGTGGTGCCGAGATCCGCGGTCGACGTCCCGACCGACTCGTGAACTCCCGCTGCGTCGCCGCAGGCCGCCAATGCGACGGTCGCGAGACACGCGACCGCCGAAACCTTGAGTACCGCGGAGACGCCCATGGAGCGGCGCGCTGGAGCAAGCGTCGTACCTCGGCCGTTGGCACGGTTTCTCGGTGTTTGCAGGTGGTTCGCGCGATGTCCAGCCTCGCGACACCTCGTGAGTCCTCGCGAGGGCGCGCGGGCTGTCGCGGGATCGTCGTTGCTACGTGAGTGCGGCCAGCGCCTCGCGGAGGATGGTCTGGACGGGGAGGGTGCCGGCGCAACGATCTCGGGTCGCTTCCAAGGTCCGTCGTTGCTCGGACGCAACGCGCCCCTGCGCCCTGACGCGCGCACTTGCTCCGCGGGGATGAATCCGCCAGTCTTGCTCGAGCCGGCATGTCGAGCCCGTCCACGCCGTTGCCCGTTGGGTCGCTGGTGGACGGGAAGTACCGGATCGACCGCATCCTCGGCGCGGGAGGCATGGGGGTGGTCGTGGTGGCCACCGACGTCCGGCTCGACCGACCGGTGGCACTCAAGTTCCTGCAGCGCGAGGTCCTCGGCAATCCCGACGCGGTTCGCCGCTTCACCCGCGAGGCGCGCGCCGCCGGCAGGATGAAGAGCGAGCACGTGGCGCGCGTGCACGACGTCGGCGAGCTCGGCACCGGCGAGCCGTACATCGTCATGGAGTACTTGGAGGGCGAGGATCTCGCGCGAGTCATCGCGCGAGCCGGGCCGCAGTCCGTGGCCGATGCCGTCGACTGGACCCTGCAGGCGTGCGAGGCGCTCGCCGAGGCGCACGCGCAGGGGATCGTGCACCGCGACATCAAGCCGTCGAACCTCTTCCTGGAGTCGCGACCTTCCGGCAAGCCGTTGCTCAAGGTGCTCGACTTCGGCATCTCGAAGGCGCCGCCCTCCGCATCCGAGGCGGGGCTCACCACGACGTCCTCGATCGTCGGCTCGCCGCTCTACATGTCCCCGGAGCAGATGACGTCCGCGCGCGACGTGGACGCGAGGTCGGACGTGTGGTCGCTCGGGCTCGTGCTCTACGAGCTGCTGGCGGGATCGAACCCGTTCCAGGCGGACTCGCTGGCGGCGGTCGTGCTGGCCATCGCGCAGAAGGCGGCGCCGTCCCTGCGCGACACTCGCCCGGAAGTCGCGGCCGGGCTCGACGCCGCCATCCTTCGGTGCCTGGCGAAGAAGCGGGAGCAGCGGTTCGCGGGCATGGCGGACCTCGCTCAGGCCATCGCGCCGTTCGGCCCACCCGGCGCGGCCGAAGCAGCCGGGCGGATCGAGCGCGTCCTGAGCACTCCTCCCAAGGCGCTCGGCGAAACAGCTGCGTCGGCCGAGGAGTACGCGACCACGGCGCCCTCGCGCACGCCCTCGAACTGGACGCCGCCCGGGACGCCGAAGCCGTTCGCGCGGCGCGCACCCGGCGTGTGGATGGCGGCGGTCGTCGGGGTGCTGCTCGTCGCCGGCGCCAGCGCGGCCATCTTCGCGTCCCGCGGCCGGTCGAGCGACGCGGTCTCCGCCGAGACGACCTCCGGGGCGATTCCCTCATCGACGGCGGCGCCGTCCTCGTCCTCGTTTTCGTCCTCGATCGCACCGACCGCGCCTCTCCCCTCGTCGTCGGGGCAGCCGCTCGCTTCTTCGACGGCGGCCCCGAGCACCGCACCGGAGGGCGGATCGCGCCCACGCGCAGCGCCCGAGCCTCCGCGACCCGCCATTCCGAGGATGGAGCTCAAGTGACGCGTCGCCGGACCGTGGTCCTCGGCGCCGTGCTCGCCTTGCTGTCCCTGCCGGCGAGCGTCGTCCACGCGGCGCCCCTCGCCGAGTCGCTCCAGGGAGACGCCAAGCGCGACTACGATCGGGGCCGGCTCCTCGCGAGCGACGGCGACTACGCCGGCGCCGTGCTCAAGTTCCAGTCGGCGTACGACGCCTCGCACGATCCGCGCCTCCTCTGGAACGTCGCGTTCTGCGAGAAGCAGCTTCGCCACTACGCGCGGGTCCTCGCGCTCCTCAAGCGGTACGAGGACGAAGGGAAGGGCGTGCTCACGGCGAACGAGCGCCGCGAGGCGCACGATCTCGCCGCAGCGCTCGTGCCGTTCACGACGACCGCGCGGATCGCCGCCGATCAGCCCGGGGCCGAGGTATTCGTGGACGACGAGCGCGTCGGCGTCGCTCCGCTCCCGTCTGCCGTCGTCGTGGACATCGGCACGCACGTGTTCCGCGCGACGAAACCGGGCTTCCTCGATGCTCGAGCGACGGTCCCCATCGGCGGCGGCGTCGACGTGCCGGTGACTCTGCACCTCGAGCCGGACGTGCACCAGGGCAAGGTCGTCGTGCACACGGGGGCGGAAGCGACGATCGTCATCGACGGCGAGTCGCTCGGGACGGGGAGCGCCGAGAAGGTGCTCTCGACCGGCGGGCACCAGCTCGTCGTCCAGGAGCCGGGGTGGCGCACGTTCCGGAGCGAGGTCGTCGTCGCCGAACACGAGACACGGTCCCTCGACGTGATGCTCGCGCGCCTCTCGGATGCCGAGCTGCCGCGCATCCGCGTCGCGGTGGGGTGCGTCGACGCGCGGCCGCGCTCCGCCGCGGAGGGACTCGCGGTCTACCTCGACGGCAACGGCATGGCGGCATCCCCGATCGAGGTGCATCCCCAGTGGGTGGCGTATCCCGCGTTACCCGGGCCGCACGACGTGGAGCTGCGCGCTCCCGGCTGCGTGCCGGCGCACCTGACCGTGAACGTGCGCGATCCCGATGGATCGCAGATCGATGGAGCCCTTCCGCCCGTGCCCGAGCTGCAGGCCGGGGGCACGGTCGGCAGCCCCGACGGATGGAGTCTCGCGCTGGGCGCGTGGTACGGCGCGCTGGTGCAGGACGAATTCTACGCGGACATCTTCGGGAGCAGGGTGTCGACCATCGGGGACCCACGCAACACCTCGATCGCCGCGATCGGACCGACCCTGGACGCCGCCTGGACGCGACGCTGGGTCGCGCTGCACGCAGTCCTGTCGGCCGCGTGGGGCAACACGAGCGGCACGGCCACGGGGATCGAGGACGTGAACCTGTTCAACCACTTCGGCCAGTGGTCCACGACGGCGAGTCTCGCCGTGTATCGCGTCGCGCTTCGCGCCGGACCTCGCCTGCCGCTCGGCAACTCGGCGCTGTCGGCCGGCGTGGCCGGCACCCTCGGCGTCGAGGCGGTGAGCGGATCGCAGTACGCGCAGGGCGTCTCGCACGTGGGGGTGCTCGGAGGCGTGTGGGCCGCGTTCGACGTGAAGTGGTGGTGCGACTGGGGCGTCGCCGCGACGTTCGACGACGACCTCCTCACGACGACCGCGTGGCGCGGTCTCGGCGGAGCCCTCGCCCTCACGTACCAGCCGAACACGCGCTGCAGGGGCGTGATCTCTACGAACTACGGCGTCTCGGAGGCGAAAGCACGATGAAGAGGATCGGCAGGCTCGCCTTGTTGGTCTCGATCGTGGCGGCAGGCGCCGCATGCACCACCGACGTGTCGAGCGTCTCGTCGATGGGGACTCAGGGGCGTGTGCTGGGCGGCGTGCCGTTTCTCACGAACAGCCTGGACGTGCCGCACGCCATCGCAGCCGGCGCGAAGGGCGTCTTCTACGCGACCTACCAGGACATCGGCTACTGCCCGCTGAGCGGCTGCCCGGACCAGCCGGCGCAGTACTACACCGCCGAGACCCTGGGAGAAACCGCGCTCGTCGTGACGGACGCGCAGAACGTCTACTGGACGGAGTTCACGACCGCTCCGCCCCACATGTGGTTGAGGTCTGCGCCGCAGCAGGTGGCGTACGCCAGCAGTCCGACCACCATCTACGAAACGATCAACGAGACCGTCGAGTCGCACGTCGACAACCTGCTGTCGCTCGGCTTCCTCGCGCTCGACGGCGGCATCCTCTACTGGACGACGAACCCGGGCCCGGACAATCCCACAGCCACCACGATGTCCTGGTGCTCTCCCGCGAGCTGCACGAACCCGCCGTCCTTCGGGCTTCCCAAGTACTCGACCGTCCTCGCCGTCAAGGACGGCGTGATCTACATCGCGAAGCCGGAGGACTCTGGGACGGCGCTCGCAGCATGTACCTCGTCCTCGGGCCTCTGCACGGACATCGCGGGCCCTTCCTTCGATGTCTCCACGTTGACGACGGCGAGCATCGATGGAGACACGCTGTACTTCCCCTCGAACCCGCACAACGGTCAAGCCACGGGCGAGCTGTACGCCTGCGCCCTGCCCTCGTGCGATGGGGGGCCGAAGCTCATCGGTCCGGCCGGCTACGACCCGGTGGTGAGCGGCGGAGTCGTCTACGCCGGGATCGTCGCGGTCAGTGCGGCGTTCGGTACGTGCCGGGTGGATTCGTGCTCGGCGGGACCGCAGGGCATCGACTTTCCGTTCGAGCCCTCTACCTCGTTCGGCGAGCTCGGGTCGCCTTCCCCCATCGTGGCGGCGCCGATGGGAGGTGCCTACGCATACGCGGCGCTCGTGCTTCCGTTTGGCAGCTACCGACTGACCACCGCGAACGACCCGGTCGCGCTGGTGTACCTGCCGCCGCCACCCCCGTGATCCAACGCGTAGGCACGTGCTAGAGCGGCGCCATGCAGCCGATCTTCGATGCGCTGGGTCTCTCGGGGACGCCGAGCGGCGTGTACGCGGGTGGTGGATGGGTGGCGAAGCCGGGTGGTGGTGAGCTCGCGTCGATGAACCCGGCGACGGGCGCGACGATCCTCTCCGTGCTGCAGGCGTCGGTCGACGACCTCGACCACGCTGTCGACGCCGCGCACACGGCGTTCCTCGCGTGGCGCACGGTGCCGGCTCCGCGCCGCGGCGAGCTCGTTCGACGCATCGGGCTCGCGCTGCGCGAGAAGAAGAAGGAGCTCGGCGCGCTCATCTCGCTCGAAGCTGGGAAGATCCGCGCCGAGGCCGAGGGCGAGGTCTGCGAGATGATCGACATCGCGGACTTCGCGGTCGGCCTCTCGCGCCAGCTCTACGGGCTCTCGATGCACTCGGAGCGTGCGAATCACCGCATGCTCGAGCAGTGGCACCCGATAGGAGTCGTCGGCGTGCTCTCGGCGTTCAACTTCCCAGCGGCGGTGTGGTCGTGGAACGCGCTCATCGCGGCCGTGTGCGGCGATGCCGTCGTGTGGAAGCCGTCGGAGGAGACGCCGCTCACGGCCGTCGCGGTCACGCGCATCGCCGCGGAGACGGCGCGCGAGATGGGGCACCCGCCGATCTTCTCCCTCGCGGTGGGAGGTCGGGCGCTCGGCGCGCGCATCGCGGAGGACCGGAGGATCCCGCTCGTGTCGGCGACCGGGAGCTGCGCGATGGGCCGCGCGGTCGGCGAGACCGTGGCGAAGCGGCTCGGGCGATCCCTCCTCGAGCTCGGCGGGAACAACGCGGTCATCGTTCTGGACGACGCCGACCTCCCGCTCGCCGCGCGCTCCATTCTCTTTGCAGCCGTCGGCACCGCGGGCCAGCGCTGCACGACCACGCGCCGTCTCTACGTGCAGAAGGGCGTCGCGAAGGAGCTCACGCGCCGCCTCCTCACCGCCTACGCGAGCGTGAGGATCGGCGATCCGCTGGAGGAAGGCACGCTCATGGGGCCGCTCGTCAACGCCCGCGCCGTCGACGCCATGATGACCGCGCTCGCCGCTGCCCGCGCGCAGGGCGGCGAGGTCCTCTTCGGCGGTGAGCGCCTCACGCGCCCCGGCTTCTTCGTGACGCCCGCGATCGTGCGCGCGCCGAAGGGCCTCGCCATCGCGCGCGAGGAGACCTTCGCCCCCATCCTCTATGTGTTCGAGGTCGACTCTCTCGACGAGGCGGTCGCCGCGCAGAACGACGTCGCGCAGGGCCTCTCGTCGGCGATCTTCACGAACGACGTCCGCGCCTCCGAGCGCTTCCTCTCCGCCGAGGGCTCCGACTGCGGCATCGCCAACGTGAACCTCGGGACGAGCGGCGCCGAGATCGGCGGCGCGTTCGGCGGCGAGAAGGACACGGGCGGCGGTCGCGAGAGCGGCTCCGACGCGTGGAAGGCGTACATGCGCAGGCAGACCGTGACGGTGAACTACGGCCGAGAGCTCGCGCTCGCGCAGGGGATCAAGTTCGGGGATTAGCCATCGACATGAACTCCTGCTCGAACGAAGGGAGCCTGTCATGAATTCGCGCTGGCTCGATTGGGCGCGTCGCATCGAGGCCATCGCGCAACTCGGGCGCACATATACGAAGGACCCGTACGACCGTGAGCGGTATGACCAGCTCAGCACGATCGCGGCAGAGATCGTGTCGCAGGAGGCCCGTGTCTTGGAGAGAGAGGTCCTCGCCGCCTTCGCGCTGGATACCGGACCGGCTACGCCCAAGATCGACGTACGCGGGGCAGCGTTCAAAGACGACCGCATTCTCCTGGTTCGCGAGCGATCGGACGGGTTGTGGACGCTGCCCGGAGGTTGGGCCGAAGTGCAGGAGAGCGCGAGTGAGGCCGCGGACCGCGAGGTCCGCGAGGAGTCGGGCTTCACCGTTCGCTCGCGCAAACTCGTGGCGGTCTTGGACCGCGATCGGCACGAGCATCCACCCATTCTATGGCACACGTACAAACTCATATTCTTGTGCGACATCGTAGCGGGGGAGGCGCACGCCAGTATCGAGACGGACGCTGTTGATTTCTTCTCGATGTCGCAGCTGCCACCCCTATCCACGTCGAGAATCACCAAACGTCAGATTGAACGGATTTTCGAACACGCTCGTGATCCGTCGCGGCCAACGGACTTCGACTGAAGGGTCGAGACCGTAGTCTCGCTCGCCAGCCGCCGATCGCTGCGGCGTGCCTTCACTGGCTCGTCACGGTGAGCGTGAAGTCGCCGCAGTTGGGCCGGCTGCGTCCGGCGACGCCTGCCGACGAGCTCGAGAAGCGTGACCGCCCATGCCGTGACTTGCGGGAGAGGGACGTGGACGTGTTGAAGCGGCCGCGCGAACTCCGCAGGTCCGCGGCTCCACTTGGCCCACCCGTGGGCCAGGAAGCCGTACCCGATCACCAACCGAAGAGGTACCGGGGCCCATCGGCTCCGCAGGCGTTCTTCCCACGACGTGAACATCGGTCACTCGGCCGTTCTTCAGGACACGGGCTTGCGCGAGATGCTCCCGAGCCCGGCCGTGGTGACCACGAAGGGGTCCGGAGCGCGGCGGGCGAGGGCCTCGGTCACGGCGGTCACGACCTCGCGGTCCCTGCCGGCGGGGAGGCCGGCGATCCAGGTCGGCGCGATGACGGCCATCGTCTGCAAGAATGCCCTGTTGTCCGGCACCGCCGTGGGACAGACCTCGTACTCGAGGTGCTCGAGCGACAGGCCGGCGTGGCGCAGGTGCTCCATCATCTCTGCGGGCGTCGGCAGCGGGGGGAAGCAGGAGCGCTGCTCCTGTAGCAGGCGCCCGCGCACGTCGTCGACGATGCGCGCCCACTCCTGGAAGCCCGGATCGGCGACGCATGCCAGGATCACCTGCCCGCCGGGGCGCAGCACGCGACTCATGTCCGCGACGGCCCGCGACCGATCGGAGAACCAGTGGTATGCGCCGTTGCAGATGACGAGGTCGAACGAGGCATCGTCGAGCGCGACGTGCTGGGCGTCGCCCACCTCGAACGTCGCAGACACGCCGGCGGCGGCCGCCTTCCGGCGCGCTTCGTCGATCATCCGCGGCGCGATGTCGATGCCGTGCAGTCGGTGGCATGGCCCGAGGACGCTGGCCGCTTCGAGGAGGTTGATGCCCGTGCCGCACCCCAGATCGAGCACGGACGGCGCGGGACCGATCAGGACCCGCGGAAGAAGCCTCTGCAAGTTGCGCAGGTAGATCATGCCCGCCGTCCGGTCGTAGACGGGCGCGGAGCGGTTGTACCCGTCGATGAGTGCGGCGTGCATGTCCATGGCAACCCGGTGAACGTGGTCGCGCGCCCGGCGACCGCAAGCCCAGGTGGGCTCAGCTCGTCGCCGAGGGCACATGCGTTGCGCCCTGAAGGCATCCTCTTCCATCCCACCGCTCTGACGTGACCGCGGGTCTCACTTCGCGCCTGCGCGAGGCCAGCCGCGGTTGCAAGTCGGAGCCCACCGGGTGGCTACTGACGAGCGCCGCGCGCACTGAAATCCGGTTCCCCGCACGGGCGAGGCAGCGGCGCGACTCCTTCATGGGCCCGCTGGGCGCACCGACTGCAACGCCGTGCGGCGCTCACCGCTAGGACAACGGGTGGGCGGAGGTTTGGTTCTATGAAATCACAATTCGCATCAGTCGCATTCTCGTCCGGACTCGCGCTCGCGATCGCCGGCTGCGCCACCGGCACAGGCGGTTCCTCCGAGCAGGGGCAGACCGTGGGTCAGCAGCAACGGCACCTCGCGAGCGCGAGCTTCGCGCTCGAGAACGCCTACGACGTCCAGTACGTGAAGGGTCAGGTGGACGCCAATGCGCTCCAGCCGCTGATCGACGACGTCCTCGAGGCGATGCCCGAGCCGGCGCGCCCGCAGGCGCAGGCGCACATCTACGACGTCATCTCCCGCGGTCAGAAGGACGCGAGGGATCTGACGCCGGAGCAGCGTGCCCGGGTCGCGGCGCCCGCGAGCGAGGACAAGATGGGGCCGCAGCAGCTCGAGGTGATCGGCGCATGGGGCTGGGGCCCGTACTACGGCGGCTATGGCCTCGGCATGGGCGCCTACGGCGTCGGATACGGCGCCGGCTATGGGCTCGGCTGGGGTGGCGTCTACGACGTCAACTCCAGCGGTCAGAAGGCGCCAGTGAGCGCGGACAAGACGGGAGCGCAGCAGGTCGACGTGATCGTGGGCGGCTATGGCCTCGGCTATGGCGCCGGATACGGCGCAGCATACGGCGGCGTGGGCTACGGCCTCGGCTTTGGCGGCCTAGGAGCCTTCGGCTTCCCGGGCTACGCCGGCTTTGGTTGGGGTTGGTGAACAGCCTGGCCAGTTGAGACGGAGCGGGCGGGACTCGACCGCCGCGCCGCGCCAGAGGGACCCGATGCGCATGACTTCCCCCATCGGGGCAACCACTCTTGCGCTGCCGCGGCGGTCGGCCTCTCAGCCGTGGGTTCCCGGTGCGTTGCCCTACGCATTCTGGAACGGCGAGTTCTGGATCTGCTCGTAGAAGTCGCTCCGCCTGTAGTTGCGAATGAGGTGCGAGCAGATTTCCTCGTTGCACGTCCCCTCCGTCGTCTGCGTCTTGTGCTCGAAGCCGTGCAGGAACGCCTGCGCAATCTGCGCCTGGAAGTCCTCGCGCGGATACTGCGTAACCACCCGCTCGCGCACCGCGCCCGGAAACGCGTCGTACCCGATGCCCAGCACGTCCAGCGCCACGCCGTTGTAGAGCAGTTCCACCTCGATCGGCTTGTACGCTGCGATGCCCGGTGTCGTGTGCAGCGCGATCGCATCCCACGCCGTCTGAATCCGCGTGCTCGGCACTCCGTGATGCTCCAGGAACTGGCGCGCGGCATTGGCACTGTCCACCTCGAACCGATCGGCTTCGCTGGTGAACTTCTTCAGTAGCCCCAGGTCGTGGAACGCCGCGCAGACGAACAACAGCTCGACGTCGAAGCTCTGCCCCGTCTGGCGCCCCATCTCGTTCGCCCAGAAGAAGACTCGGTGCGAATGGTTGAACAGCAGCGGCGTGCTGAACTCCCGCAACAGCCCAGTCGCCTCGCGCGCCAGCTGACTGTCGGGCACCCCCGGCTGGACACGCTGAAACTGCGGCGCCGGCGTCGGCACCGGCAGAATCACTTTAGGTCGGCGGAAGTTCAGCGTGTTGGCGAAGCTCTGGTCCACATGTCGCCAGTGAGCATTCCACGTGCCGGAACGGGCCGGCGGGGTACGGACGGCAGCGGGCGTGTGCCGTTGATTCTCACGGGGCGTGCCCAGCTCGACGGTCCTCGAGACGGTCGGCCATACTCTAGGTGGTGAAACCGAGCTCTGCGTGGTGGGTGCTGCCGCTCGTTCCCGTCCTTGCCTCGATGCTCGTCACGTCGTGCGGCGGAGGAGTCGCCGGCAACACGGAGAACTCCGACGCAGGGGGCGAGGCGAGCTCCGGGTGCGGACCGCTGGCGGCTTGCTGCGCCTCGCTGCCGCCGTCCCTCCAGTCGCTCTGCGACTCCATCGTCATGCAGGGGAATGCCGACAACTGCGAGACCGAGCTCGCGCAGCTCGCGGCGACGGGGCACTGCGCAGGTCAGGTGCCGGGTGACGCAGGCGACGCCACCACGAGCAGCAGCAGCGGGAGCAGCGGCAGCGGCGGCAGTAACGGGAGCAGCGGCGGCAGCGGCGGAAGCAGCAGTGGCGGCGGCGACGACAGCAGTGGGAGCAGCAGCGGGAGCAGCAGTGGAGGCCCGGGCATGTGCTCCACGCCCTGCACGTCGCCCCAAGTCTGCGTGACGTTGCCGGGAGGCGGCAGCGGGTCGTGTGGGAACCCGTGTCAGTCGGACACCGATTGCCCGGCCTTCATGACATGCAGCGCGGGCACGTGCTCATGGCAGTGCACGAGCTGTCCGGCGGGGCAGCAATGCCAGGTCGTGGGGGGCTTCGGTGGTCCCGGCTTCTGCACCTCGAACGCCCAGTGCGGCATCGGGGACTACTGCAACATCGAGACTCTGGGGCAGGACGCGGCGCCGTCCGGGATGTGCTTCCCGTACTACGCGTGTGGCGCATGCTCCGGGGGGTGCCCGAAGTGCACCGCGAACAGCCAGTGCCAGGCCGGCCAGGTGTGCGTCGGCGGATCGTGTCAGACGTGCACGACGAGCAGCCAGTGCGGTCCCACCGCGCAGTGCACCGCAAACCACACCGGGTTCCAGTGCACGTGCTCAGTGGACGGCGACTGCACCGCAGGCGAGATCTGCTCCGGCGGCGTCTGCTCGCCCACGAACGGCCAATGCTACCCCGAAGGCGGCGTCGGCATCCCGGGGTGTGGTTCGGGCCAGGTGTGCATCAAGGGTTCGTGCGGTCCTTGCTCCACGTTCGCCGACTGCAACAGCAACCAGGGATTTGTCGGCCCGCAGGGACCACCGGGCCTCGCGTGCATCAACGGCGTCTGTACGAATTGCACGGCCAACAGCCAGTGCGGCGGCGGAGAAGCGTGCGTCGGCGGTACTTGCGGCACGTGCGCCACCAGTGCTCAGTGCGGGCCGGCGGGCCAGTGCACCAACGGCTTCTGCACGTGCACCTCCGACCAGCAGTGTGCGACGGGGCAGCGCTGTGGGGCAGGGGTCTGCGTCGCGATGTGAACTCGCGCATCGGCTTCCTGGACGACCGAAACGGATCGCGGTCACGTGACATCGCATAGCGCATGCCCACTTCTATCGAGCAGATCCCGGTCAAGACCATCGACGGAGGCGCATCCAGTCTGGGCGCGCACGCAGGCAAGGTCCGCCTTGTCGTGAACGTCGCGTCGCAGTGCGGCCTCACGCCGCAGTACGCCGGCCTGCAGGCGCTCTACGAGAGGTACCGCGACCGAGGACTCGAGGTGCTCGGGTTCCCGGCGAACGAGTTCGGCAGCCAGGAGCCGGCGTCGAACGACGAGATCAAGGAGTTCTGCTCGACGAAGTACCAGGTGAGCTTCCCGATGTTCGCCAAGATCGTCGTCAAGGGATCGGGCCAGCATCCGCTCTACGCCGCGCTCACCACGGCCCGCCCCGAGGCCCGCGCGCTGCCCGGAAGCAACTTCCGACAGAAGCTCGTCGAGTACGGGATCAAGCCGGGCGAGCCCAGCGAGATTCTGTGGAACTTCGAGAAATTCCTCGTCGACCGCCACGGCAACGTGGTGGAGCGCTTCGCGCCCGACGTATCTCCCGACGCGGAGATCCTGACGTCCGCCATCGAACGAGAGTTGACCGCTCGTCCGTGAGGAAGCCGGGGCTTGCTCTACGCGAAGTAATGCCCCTCGGCGATGTCCTCGAGCAGGCCGGCGTGCGTCGGCTTCCACCCGAGGAGCTCGCGCGTGCGTGCGCTCGACGTCGGGTTATCGAGCTGCGTGATCATGCCGATGAAGCCGCCGAGGAGTTCCCCCGCCTTCTCGGCCGGAACGCTCTTCGCCGGCACATTGAGCCCGCGACCGATCGCCTCCGCGATCGAGCGGAAGGGAACTCCCTCGTCGTCCACCGCATGGACGTGGAAGCCCGGAGGGGCCGCTTCGAGCGCGAGGCGATAGAGGCGCGCCGCGTCGAGCGTGTGCACCGCGGGCCAGCGCGCCGAGCCTTCACCGACGTACGCGGAGAAACCGTTCTTGCGCGCCGCTGCGACGAGCAGCGGGATGAAACCATGATGATCGAGCGAGCTGTGCACCGTCGGCGGCAGGCGCATCATCGAGGTGCGCACGCTGCGCTTGGCGAAGGCGAGCGATAGCTTCTCCGACGCGACGCGCGGGTTTCCGCCTTCTTGCCCCTCGTCGCTTTCGGTGCCCGCGCGACCGCGAACGCTGTGCGCGAGCAGCATCGTGCCGCTGGTGTTCACGAACGGCCTTTCCGAGCCCGCGAGCGCATCGCCGATCGCCTCGACGGCGCGGAGCTCGGCCGCCACGGCGCCCGCGAAATCGCCCTGGACGAGGGCGAGGTCGTGCTTGAACGCGAGATGGATCACGCCATCGGCGTTCCTCGCGGCGTCTCGCAGGCCGTCGAGATCGTCGATGGTGCTGCGCCGCACGTCCGCCCCAGCCGATGCGACCTTCTCGGCCGACGCCTCGGAGCGTGCGAGGCCGACGACCTTGTGCCCCGCGCTCAGCAGCTCGCGGACGACGGGAAGACCAATGTGACCGGATGCGCCAGTGACGAAGACACGCATGGGAGCCTCCTGATGTCAGATGCTGACATGGACCTAACACGTGATGTCAGTGTCTGCAATCACGTAGGATGGGGAGACGATGGCGCGCTGGGAACCCGATGCCCGAGGACGGCTGGAAAGGGCCGCGATGGAGCTCTTTCAGGAGCGCGGGTACGAGCACACGACGGTCGAGGAGATCGCCGCGCGCGCCGGCCTCACGGAGCGAACCTTCTTCCGATACTTCGCCGACAAGCGAGAGGTGCTGTTCTCCGGGTCGAAAGAGCTCGAGAAGAGCATCATCGACCGCATCGAAAACGCCCCCCGGGAGGCGAGTCCTCTGGCCGCCGTCGCCGCCGCCTTCGAGGCCGCAGGCGCCGAGCTACAGGACCACCGCGACCTCCACTTCGTGCGTGCGCGATACGCGCTCGTCACCAAGCACGCCGAGATCCAGGAGCGGGAGCTCATCAAGCTCGCCTCCCTCGGGGTGGCCGTCACGAAGGCGCTTCACGCACGCGGCGTTTCCGAGCCCACAGCGAGCCTCACTGCCGAAGCCGGCATCGCCGTCTTCAAGATCGGGTTCGAGCGCTGGGTCACCGAGAAGAATCCGCGGGGCGGCCTCGCGGCACACATCCGCGCAGCGGTGAAGGCGCTCAGGACGGTCGCTGCCGAAGAGAAGAAGCGTACCAGGAAGACCAGATGAAGCGCATGCGCTGGGACGTCCCGCTTCGCTGCCGCTGCGGCCGCGTGCGCGGGGTCGCGAGCGACGTCTCGCCATCGAGCGGGTTTCGCTTCGTCTGCTACTGCCAGGACTGCCAGGCGTTCGCGCGCTTCCTCGAACGGCCCGACGTGCTGGATCCGGCCGGCGGAACCGACATCTTCCAGATGCCGCCCGCGCACGTGAAGCTCACCGAGGGCACGGATGCCCTGCGGTGCGTGCGTCTCTCCCGGCGCACGCGGGTCCTGCGCTGGTTCAGCGACTGCTGCCGGACTCCCATCGGCAACAGCGCGGACCGCCCGGGCTTCCCGATCGCGGCAGTGATTCATTCGTTCATGGACCACGAGGCGGGCGGCCGCTCGCGCGACGAGGCACTCGGACCTCGGCTCTGCCGCATCTTCGAGCGGTCCGCACTCGGCGCGCTTCCGGCCGATGCGCCTCCGCCACCGTCGCTTCGGGCCTTCGCGCGGCGCGGGTCGAAGATGCTCGGCTGGTGGGTGCGTGGGCTCGGGGGGCCCTCTCCCTTCTTCGACGTGCGCACGAAGGCGCCGCGTGCCGAGCCTCGCGTGCTCGGGATCGAATGAAGCTCACCCAGCTCGCCGTCGCCTGAGCTGACGCGACGCATTCGTGTCGTTCGAGTGACGTTGTCTGTTGACGCCGCTGACTAGCTCGCGCATTGCTCTCATCCCGAAGGGAGTGCACGAAACATGGCCAAGAGCAGCAAGAGCAAGAAGTCCATCTCGAAGAGCGAAATCCTCAACGCGGTGATCGACACGGTTGGCGAGGAGCTGTCCCGCAAGCACGTGAAGGCGGTCGTCGAGGCCGTGGTGGCGCTCGGCCACAAGGAGCTGAAGAAGAACGGCATCTTCGTGCTCCCCGGCTTCGCGAAGTTCGTCGTCGTGAAGAAGCCCGCGCGCCCGGCGCGCGAGGGGATCAACCCCTTCACGAAGGAGAAGCAGATGTTCGCCGCCAAGCCGGCGAGCAAGGCCGTCCGCGCCCGCCCGGTCAAGGCGATCAAGGACGCGGTGAGCTGAGCCTCACGTCATCTCGCAGGGCCGAGCGAGTCGCGCCGCTTTCTTAGCAGCGCTCGCTCGGCCTCGTTTTCCGTCCGCGCGAGCGCGGCGTCGTACGCGCGGGCTGCCTCGGGTCCGCGATCGAGGCGCTGCAGCAGATCGGCGCGGATGGCGTGGAAGAGGTAGTACGCGTCGAGGCCGAGCCGATCGACCAGAGCGAGCGCCGCGTCAGGCCCTTCGACCTCGGCCACCGCAACCGCACGGTTCAGCGCCACCACGGGGCTCGGCGCCTGCAGCAGCAGCTGATCGTAGAGCGCGACGATCTGCCTCCAGTCGGTCGCCGCTGCGTCCGCGGCGTCGCTGTGCACCGCGTTGATCGCAGCCTGGATCTGGTACGGACCCGGCTCGTTGCGCCGCAAGCACGCTCGGACGATCGCCTGTCCCTCCGCGATGAGGCGGCGATCCCAGAGGGAGCGATCCTGCTCGGGGAGGCGTACCAGGCCTCCGCCCGGCGTCGTGCGGGCGGGACGGCGCGCGTCGAGGAGCAGCATCAGGGCGAGAAGGCCCATCACTTCGGGCACGTCCGGCATCAGCTCCGCCAGGAGTCTCCCCAGGCGGATGGCCTCGGCGCACAGCTCCTCGCGCACCAATCTGGGGCCGGCGCTCGCGGCGTAACCTTCGTTGAAGACGAGATAGACGACGGAGAGCACCGCGCGCAGGCGCACGCCGAGGTCCTCGGCTTCGGGCACGCGGTAGGGGATCCGCGCGTCGCGGATCTTGCCCTTCGCGCGCACGAGGCGCTGCGCCATGGTCGGCTCGGGCACGAGAAACGCGCGCGCGATCTCCGGCGTCGTCAGCCCGCCGACGAGGCGCAGCGTGAGCGCGACCTGCGCGGCAGGTGCGAGCGACGGGTGGCAGCACGTGAAGATGAGTCGCAGCTGATCGTCGCGCACGGCTCGTTCCTCGTTGGGCTCGGCGGCCGTCTCCTCGAGGTCGGTTTCCTCTGTGGGCCGCGCTTCGTGCTTCGCCTGGCGGCGGAGGCGATCGATCGCGCGGTTGCGCGCGGTCGTGATGATCCATCCAGAGGGGCTCGGGGGCAGTCCCGTGGAGGGCCATCGCTCGACCGCGCGCGTGAAGGCGTCCTGGACGGCCTCCTCGGCTACGTCGATGTCGCCGAAGACGCGCACGAGCACCGCTACCGCGCGCCCGTGCTCCGCGCGGAAGACGCGTTCGATGTCGGTGATGGAGAACGACGCCACGTGGCGATCAGGGGTGGTCGTCCCGGAACGGCCGAACCTCGATGGGCAGCGGGATGGCGCGCGCCATCTTCTTGGCCCACCCGAGGGCAGCGTCGAGATCGGGCGCCTTGATGACCATGAAGCCGCCGATGTGCTCCTTGCCCTCCGCGAAGGGCCCGTCCGTCATCAGCGCCTCGCCCTCCTTCATGCGCACCACCGTGGCCGTGCTCGGCGGGTGCAGGGCTCCGTTGAAGACCCAGGCGCCGGCGGCCTTTATCTCCTTGTGGAACTCGGCGACGTCACGCATGACCTTCGCGAGAAACTCGGCCGGCGGCCTGGGGCCGTCGGGCTCGACCACACTCAGCATGTACAGGTTCATCGGAATCTCCTCGCTCCTTCAGCACCTAATACGAAGGGGGAGGGCGGGGATCGACAGGCCCCTGGTTTTTTCTTGCTGAGGTCAGTGCACCTTGACCCGGGTCTCCTCGATGTTGGGCGCGACGTTGAACACGTGGTCGCCGTTCGTCACGACGACCTCGCCTCGGATGCTGTCGGTCACTTCGATGACTTCGCCGAGGTAATTCGTGCGCCGAGCGCGCGCCTTGGCGACGACGTGCTGCCCGTCCGAGACGATCTCGTACTGGAACCACATGGGCTGATCCATCCCGAACCGGAGACACTCCCACCCGGCACCGTCGTTCCAGTCGTCGGGGTACTTCGGGGTGTACTTCGTATCCGGCGCCTGCATGACCTTGGGCACGGGCCCAGCGCTAGGGCACAGCGTGTATCGGCCCGAGGGATGCCCCTCCTCGTAGTAGCTCGCGGAGTCCTTCATCATCTGCCCGAGAGAATTCCGCGCCTCCGCCACCCAGGCGCCGAAGGCCACGAAATCGCGCACGGCAGGGCTGGTGCAGAAGGCCACCTGCTCGGCGGCCAGGTTGGGGGGAGTCGTGCGGCGGTATTGCAGGTCCGTGCCGGGCTCGAAGAACGGCCCGCAATAGGTGGCGAGGTCCGCGTCGCTCTGGAGCTCGTGCGGGGGCGCGCTCCACGCTTGGCCCTGCGCGGTGGGCTTTGGCTCCGGCCCTTTTCCGACCGTTTCACTCGACCCGACCGACGAGCACGCGGCGAACCCGCCCACGGCCGTCGCCACGAGCCCGGCCTGCACGACGCGCGGCCACCGTCTCACGTTCGCGAGCGCATCGATGCGCGCGCGCAGGCCCGATCCGAAGCGAAGCCCTCCCGCACCGAGCGGAGACACCGTGACCGTGCGCCATCCGGCGATGTCGATCAACGCCTGCCCGTACCGGCGTCGCCCACCCGCGTCGACCTGGTCGAGCGCGTGCTCGTCGCACGCCATCTCCACGAGCATCCTCACGCGACCTGCGGCGAACCACAAGGGGAGCACGGGCCAGAACGCGACCGTCAGCACCTGGATGGTCGCCAGGAGCCACACATCCCCGCGACGTACGTGCGCCGACTCGTGGCCGATGACGCACGCGAGCGCGTCCGCCTGGTCGGCCGACAGGAGCAGCGACGGCAGCACGATGCGCGGGCGAATCGTCCCGACGACCATCGGCCCCAGCACGTCGTGCTCGAGGACGGGGCAGGGGGCGCTCGCAGTCGCCGCCGCGGCAGTCGCGAGTCGAGCGCTCTGCAGTTCGCGGCGGAGCGAGAGGTATGCCCGGAGCCGCACGACGAGGATGGCGAGCGCCACCGCCGCGTACGCGACGACGAGCGCTGCGGACCAAGTGAACACCGGAGCCGCGGCCGGCGTGTGGACCGGTGGCAGAAGAACCTCGGGCCTCGGCGTCAGCAGGGTGACCACGTCCGGCGTGTGAAGCTGGATCTTCCACGACGGCGGCAAGAGCAACCGCAGGCCGACGGGGACGTAGAGCGCCAGCCGCCACGACGCGCGCGCACGCTTCGCCAGGGCCTTGTCGAGGAGCAACGCCCCGAGCAGCAGGCCCGCGGTCCACGCGTTCATGACCAGAAGCCAGCGCAAGAGCGACTGGCCCCACCACGTCAGCGTCGCGACCGGCGACGACGCGAATCCGATCAGGGAATCAAGCATCGCCCTTGTCCTTTCTTGCTTTGGCTTCGTTCTTCTCGAGCTGCGCCATGAGCGCCGCGCGCTCCTTCTTCGAGAGTCTGGCGTCGTTCGCGAGGAAGTGGAGCGCCATGCCCGCCGAGCCGCGGAAAGCCTTCCCGAGGAACTCGCTCCAGGCGCTCCTGCGGGCTTCCACCGGCTCCACACCGGGCGTGTACTCCCAGACGTTGCCCACCTGCCGCGCGTGCACGAGCCCCTTCTCGACCATGCGATCGAGCATCGTCTTCACCGTGGACACCGCCCAGCCTCGCTTGTCGGCGAGCGCCTCGGTGATCTCGCGCGCGGTGCCCCGCTTCGCCGCCCACAGGGCCTCGAGGAGGTCCCACTCGCCTTCGTGGATCCGCAGCTTCCTCTCCGCCATCGCCAGCCTCCCGCAGCTATCGCGTTAGCGCGTTCACTACTCCAGTAGTATTGTCACGAGCGCGGTCACAAAGCAAGACGGCGGGTACGTCCACTGCGACGAAATTTGGCGGGCCCCTGGAACGAAGGGATCCCGCGCGCATATGGAGGAGGTCCCCCTGCGGATGCCCGAGCTCCCCCGAGCCCTTAGCCTCGCGATCGCCTGGGGGTGGACCCTTCTGGCCGGCGGCGGAGGCCTCGTCTTGCTCATCATGCGAGGACCACTGCCCCTGACGAACGGCTGGTTCGCCCTGTTCTCGGGAGTCGCAGCGTGCCCGCTCACTGGCTCGTTCATCGAGAAGCACACCCGCCTCAGGGGCTCCGGTCGCATGCAATTCGCCGCCGCGGCCCTGTTGTTCCTGGCCGGCAGGCTCGCCGTAGCCCTCTATGGTCGGGGTGCGTCGTCCGAGCTCCTCTTCTGAGCGACGCGCAACACCTCGGCTGCTAGCGGCGCAGGAGGACGATCTCGGCGCGACGATTCGCCCTGGTGCCTGCCTCGGCTCTGCCGGCCCTGGCTTGTCCGCCTCGCGTCGTGTCGATCCGATCGGGGGCGATGCCCCGGGCGACGAGCTTCTCCTTGACCGCACGCGCCCGCGAAGCCGCGAGGGCGCGATTGGCACGGGGACTGCCGCCCTTGGCCCAGCGCCCCTCGATGCGCACCCGTGCCGACGGATATGCTTTCAGGATCGTCGCGACGTGGTCGAGCGTCTTGTCTGCATCGGCGCTGAGCTCCCAGCTGCCGGCCGCGAACGTCAACTCGTCGAAAAGGAACGTCTGAGGCAACGGCAGCGATTTGTCGGCCAAGGCGTAAGCGAGGTGCGCCTCCGGGGTACCGGCGCCGACGTCCAGCGTCGTGCCGCCAGGGAGCGTGATCCCTGCGGCATGAGCCATCGGGACCATACCCACGATCAACGACCCGACCACAGCCGCCGCCAGAACGATGAGCTTCCATGGCGAGCGCTCGCCCGGTCGCCTCGCCTTGTCGATGAGATTCGCAGCCACGACCGACACCTCCGGACCAAGAGAGGCCAGCTATCCGCGTGCCACGACGCAATCAGCAGCCCATCCGGATCAGAAAACTCCGAAGCCTTGCCGAGGACGAGCCGCAGCCCTTTCACAGCGGCAACAGCAGAGTGAACGACGACCCGGCACCCGGCTCGCTGGTGACGGTGATCTTCCCGCCGTGGGCCTGGGCGATCCCTCGCGCGATGTAGAGGCCCAGCCCCAGACCCCCGTAGTGACGTATCGACACGGCGCGCTCGAATCGATCGAAGACGCGGCCAAGGTCCTCCTTCGGGATGCCGATGCCATGGTCGGTTACGGTGACCCGCGCCATCGCGTCCGCCGTATCGACGGTCACGTCGATGGGCTTCCCGGCTCCGTATTTGATCGCGTTCGCGACGAGGGCCGAAACGGCCTGCTCGATCTTCGCCCCGTCGCACCGGATACGAACCGGCGCCACGTCGACGCGAAACATGCTGCCCGCACGGCGGGCCTCCTCTCGGAACCGACCCACGACGCGTGCGACCAGATCGCCGAGGTCGATCTGCGCGAGGACTGGCGTGAAGTCACCCGTCGCGATCCGCGAGACGGTGAGCAAGCTCTCGTTCAGAGCGTTCAGACGATCGACCTGCTTGTTCGCCCGCGCGAGCAGCGTCGCGAGTGACGGCGGTCCGACCCGTTCGACCGAGCTCAGGGTCAGGCGCAGGGCCTGCACCGGGGTCCTCAGCTCGTGCGACGCGACGCGCAGGAACTCTTCTCTCGCGACGACCGCGTCGCACGCCTCGCGATAGAGGCGTGCGTTGTCGATCGCGAGCGCGCAGCGATGCGCGAGCTCCTCGGCTCGCTCGACATCCGCGTTGTCAAAGCGCCGACGATGGAGGGACACGAAGGACATCGCCCCGAGCATCTTGCCGCGCGCCGGCAGCGGCACGGCCATGAACGCACGAATGCCGAGCTCGCGCATGAGACGCAGCGTGTCCTCGTCATTCGGGACGACCGTGCGGCCGCTCCGGATCGCGAGCGCCACGGGCTCGGCGAGTCGCTGCTTCGTCGGGTCGGCCTGACCCCCGGCCAGGCGGTGGATCGTGCCGTCCGGCTGGAGCACCTCGACCGAGCACCAGTCGGCCAGCGACACGACGGCGAGCCGCGCGACTTGCGCCAGCGTCGCCTCGTAGTCGAGCGACGACGCGAGCACCACGCTCGCCTCGGACAGGAACGACCGCCATTCTTCCGCGCGCCGCGCTTCGGTCACGTCGCGGAAGACGAGAACGGCGCCTCGGACTCCCCGCGCGGGATCGACGTGAATGGGCGCACAGGAGTCGTCGATGCTGTGCACGGCGCCATCGAGAGCAAGGAGGGCCGTCTGTTCGGGGAGACGAACGGCGACGCGGTTGCGGAGCACCTTCGTGGCCGGATTCTCCACGGCGGCGCCGGTCTGTTCGCTCACCGCCCGGAAGACGTCGACGAGAGGGCGACCGACGGCCTGGTCGCGATGGCAGGCGGTGAGCCTCTCTGCTTCGGGATTGATGAACGTCACGGCGCCCTTCGTGTCCGTCGCGATGACGCCGTCCCCGATGCTCTCGAGCGTGGTCGCGAACCGTTGTTCGCTCTCCTGCGTGCGCCGCATGTATCGCAGGCGCTCCAGGCTCGTCGAAAGCACTTTGGCGATCGAGATGATGAGCTCGCGCTCGCGCGGCGTGAGCCGCACGCCGCCCTTGTAGATGAGGTTCATCGCGCCCATCACGCGGTCGCCGGCGACGAGCGGCACCGATGCGATGCCCGTGAATCCCTCTCTTGCGAGCTCTTCGCGGACGCCCGATGCCGTGCGCGGGTCGTGGCCCACGTCGTCGCTCGTGACGAGCTCGCGGCGGCTGACGGCGACACCCGTCAGGCTGCCGTGGAGCGGAAGAGTACGCGCCGCGACCACCGAAGGCTCGTCGAAGCCTCGCGAGCCGATGAGGACGAGGCACTCGGCGGTCTCGTCCAGATCGAAGATCGCGACGCCAGGGAAGTGCGTGAACTGCGCGATGGCGTCGATGGCCCGGGCCGGCACTTCGCACGGATCGTTCTCGGCGAGCAGAGCGTCGGTGACGAGCAGAATCGTGCGCAGGGCCTTCGCGTGAGCTTCCAGGTTCTCACGCGACATGTGCGCGACGTGGTCCACGTCGCGCAGATGGTCGGCAGTCTCCTGCGTACTCAGTGGTCGCCCCTTTGCAGGGAAACCTAAGAGCGCGCCTTCCCTCGTCCAGCCGCTCAGTAGCAGCAGGACGCCGAAGGGCCCGAGCGCGATCCCCGCGAGCCCCGCGGCGCAGAGAGAACCCCACATCACGAGTGCACCCGACTTCCCTCGCGAGATGGGCGATTTCGGCTCAGGCCGCCTTTTTGCGCACCTGGCTCGTTTGCCTCGTTGCCAGGCGGCCGCTATGGGGGCGATCATGCGCGTGATGTCGATCATCGGACGAGCAGTGGTTCTGGGATGCGTGGCGGCCGCCGTCGCCGCGTGCAGCGGATCGTCGAGCAGCACCGGCGGCGCCTCCGGGACGGCGTCGGTCAGCGGGACGATCGGCGGTCAGTCCGTGGCGACGACGAACGTCGTTGCGGTCGTCGGCAGCGAGACGACCAACGGAACGACCGTGCAGCTCGACAGCATCGTCCTCACCAGCGTCTCCGACGCCTGCTCGTTCCTGCAGAACCCCACCCACCGGCTTCCGAGCTCCTCGACGCTGATACTCGCCGCCGGGGCCATCGCACCCTCGGTGCCCACGGGCACCTTCAACATCGGCACGTACGGGTACGCGAGTTACTACGCCGACAGCGCCACCTGCGTCCTCACGACGAGCGAGACGGCCAATGGTGGCTCGGTCGTGCTCACCAGCGTCTCGTCGGACTCGATCGACGGGACCTTCGACGTGACGATGCCCAACGGCGATCACCTGAGCGGCAGCTTCGACGCGCCGGTGTGCTCGGGGGTGTCCTACCAGCAGCTCCAGAACGCGCAGACGGCGAACCTGCCCTGCCAGTCGCAATAGACGCCGGGTCAGTCGTCCCAGCCCTCGTCGACGTCGCTCGAAGGGGGCGACTGCGCTGGCGCTTCTTCCTGCGGCAGTGCTGCAGTCGGCACCCGGACGAACAAGCTATCGCTCGATATCTCGAACGGCGCCGGCGGGATGCTCGTGCGGCGGACGACGGCCGTGGCGGTGAGCACGATGCGTTGCGGGCTCTTCGCCCGGATCGACAGGGGCGCAATCATGTGGGGGGCGCGATGGATCGCGCGAGCGAACTCCGTCAGCGGCGCGCGCAGAATCAGCGTGGGCACAGCGCGCTCCCGCAGGCCCCCGCCCAAATCGATCGCCGCTTCGGCGACCGTTGCGTCATCCCGCGCGACGAGCTCGATGACGAGGTCGCCGTCCAGCCAGGTGCACGCGGTCGTCGCCATGCGCGCGAACAGGAGAAGAACCTTGGCGCAGCCAGTCTCGGGCGCCGACACCGACGCGAGATGCGCGAGCAGCGCGCGTGTCGAGTCGCCAGAAACGATCGCCTCGACGATGTGCTTCTCCTGCAGGTCCAGGCAGCGCGCGATGTGAGAGAACATGCAGGGCGTGGCCCGAGTCTAGCGCCTCTGGCGCGCACTCACTGGTGGTTCACCTAGGCGGCTCGCCCCGGGCAATGTGCAGCACGCGGAGGGCGACGCGACGGACATCCCAGAGATCCTCCGAGCTCGCCATCGCCCAGAGCTCGCCGTGCACTTCGACGGGATGTGTTTGACCCACCTTCCCGTGCTCGACGGTGACGTCTACCCGCACGTCGGCCATGGCCCCCGCGAGCGAAGGGCTGGGGTTCGCGTCTTTCATCGCTGCTTCGATCACGCGCGCCCACGCCGCAGTGGGGCCCGTGGCGTGAAGCTCTCGTATGGCCACGATGCGACCGGCCCCATCGAAGACGATGCGCAGGACGGCCGCACCCTCGCTCTGAACGTTCTGCAGTGTGGCTCTGCGGAGGGCCGCGGCCATGGGACCGGCAGGGCCGAGGCCGAGCTCCGCGTCATTGGTCGCGAGCTGTTCCTGGACGTCCGGAGCCGGGCCGGGCTGAGTGCTCTCCGCGGGTTTGGACGCCGTCTCACCGAGTGCGACGCCGTTGCGAGCGACCCCGAGATCGATGTTCATGGGCGAGGGGGCGGTCGCGGAGAACGACCAGGCCTCGTTGCCCACTTGCGACGTCGGAGAGGCGGAGCTGGACGGAGGAGGGACGCCGTCGACCGGCGATGCCGTCGGCTGGTGCACCGGACGCGGCATCTCGTTGCGCACCGTCTCGGCTACGGGAGGAGCCTCCACCGTGGGAGGCGCGGTTTCGACCACCTCGATGGCCAGCTCCTCGCCACTACGGGGGCTGACCTCGGGGAGCCGCGAGTCACGGCGCGAGACCAGCAGCGTCAGGGCCGACGCCGCCGCCGAGTGCACCAGCAGCGACGTCACGATGGGGGTCACCAGCTTGCGGGCCATCCCACCCACGTTTGGTTGCTTCGTCCTAGCACCGCATGCGTGGAAGGCTCGTACGCGCCGGCGTTGACGCCTGCGCGGCCGCCAGCCGATAAAGCTCCTCGTGACACGCCCCCTGCGCTCCGCGCCCTCGCTCGTCGCTCTCTCCCTCCTGGCCGCGCTCGCTTGCGCCCCTCCGGCAGTCGCTCCCAGCGTACCGGGGCCTACAGCCGCGACGGGCCAGACCATGGGCGCTTCGAATGCGGCGACCACCGCCGCCTCGACGCCATCCGGTCCCACCGAGGTCGTCAGCGGCTACGACAAGCCCCCTCAGAATGTGCTCGACGTGCTCCACGCGCCCCCGCCGCCGGCACCGGTCGCCAGCCCCACGCGCGACACGATCCTGCTCGTGACGTGGGTGCAGTACCCGCCCATCGCGCGCGTGGCCGAGCCCTTCTTGCGCCTCGCCGGCGTGCGCGTCGAGCCGCGAAACCGCAGCCGGCATGACACGCCGGGCGGATACGGGATCACCCCGTGCGCAAGCGACTTCGTGCTGGCGCACGTTCCGGACGGCGCGTCGATCCACGTCTCGCTGCCGCCCGGCGTGTGCGCCGGCAGGCCGACGTGGAGCGCCGACGGCAAGCGCTTCGCCTTCTGGAACCTCGCGGCCGACTCCGTGGAGCTCTGGGTGGGCGACGCCGGGAGCAGCGAGGTAAGGCGCATGCAGGGTGCGCGTCTGAACCCGATGCTCGGCAGCACGATGCAGTGGATGGCCGATCAGAAGACGCTGCTCGTGAAGCTCGTGCCGTCCGCGCAGGGCGCGCCGCCGCCGGCCTCGCCCGTGCCGATGGGACCGAGCATCCAGCAGTCCGACGGGCGCAAGGGCCAAAGCAGCACGTACGAGACGCGCGACACGCTGAAGGACAAGCACGACGAGGACCTGTTCGACTACTACGGCGCCTCCCAGCTCGCGCTGGTCGACACGGGGAGCGGCGCGCTAACGCCCATCGGCGCGCCGGGCCTCTACTCGAACGTGGACCGATCGCCCGACGGGCAGCACATCCTGGTGGAGACGATTCGCCGGCCGTACTCGTACGTCACGACGTTCAGCCGCTTCCCGTACGACGTGGACGTCTGGGACGCGACCGGCAAACCGGCGTACCACGTCGCGTCGCTGCCCCTGGCCGATCGCGTACCGGTGCACGGCGTGCCGACCGGACCGCGCGACTTCGACTGGCGGTCGACCGATCCGGCGACGCTCGTGTGGGCCGAGGCCCTCGACGGCGGCGACTGGAACACCAAGGTCCCGTCGCGCGACAAGGTGATGCTGCAGAAGGCGCCCTTCACGTCGCCCGCCGTGGAGATCACGCGCACCGAGCAGCGATACGAGGGCTTCTCCTGGTGCGAGCAGCCGAGCATGGCGCTCCTGCGCGAGGAGGACGAGAACCGCCACTGGACGCGGACCTTCTTGACCAACGTGGACGATCCGAAGGCCAAGCCGCGCGTCGTGTGGGACCACTCGACCGACGAGCAATACAAGGACCCGGGTTGGCCCATGTACAAGCAACTGCCGAACGGCGCGTGGGTCGTCGAGCAGGTGGGTAATTCGATCCTGCTCTCCGGAGCGGGCGCTTCGCCGGACGGGGACCGGCCGTTCCTCGACCGGCTGGACCTCGGCACGATGAAGACCGAGCGCCTCTTCCGCAGCGACAAGGCGTCCTTCGAGCAGGTCTACGCGCCGACCTCGCCCGGAGCGCACACCTTCATCACGTGGCACCAGTCGCCGATGGATCCGCCCAACGCGTTCCTGCGCACGCTCGGTGCTCCCGTCGCGAGCGCCCCCGCCGGCGAGGCGGCGTACGCGACGACGTCGGCGCCCATCACGCACATCCCGGATCCGACCCCTGCGGTGCGCGCCATCAAGAAGCGCCTCGTGAAATACAAGCGCAAGGACGGCGTGGACCTTTCCTTCACGCTCTACACGCCGCCCGATTACAAGGAGGGGACGCGGATCCCGGCCATCCTCTACGCGTACCCGCTCGACTACGCCGACGCGTCCAAGGCCGGACAGGTCACCGGCTCTGACCAGACATTCACGCGGCTTCGCCAGTACCAGCTGCTGCTCCTCGCCGGATACGCGATCATCGACGACGCGGCGTTCCCGATCGTGGGCGACCCCAAGAAGGCGTACGACACGTACCTCGACCAGCTGGTGGCCGATGCGAAAGCGGCCGTGGACAAGGCGGTCGCCACCGGCGTCGTCGATCCGGATCGCATCGGCGTCACGGGTCACAGCCACGGCGCCCTCATGACGGCGAACCTCATCGCCCACACGGATCTCTTCCGCGCGGGCGTGGCGACGAGCGGCTCCTTCAACAAGACGCTCACCCCCTTCGGCTTCCAGAACGAGCGCCGCTCGGTGTGGGAGGCCCAGAGCGTCTATCTGAAGGTGTCGCCCTTCTTCTACGCGGACAAGATCAAGCTGCCCCTCCTCATCATGCACGGCGACGACGACGCCAACCCCGGAACGACGCCGCTGCAGGCAACGAAGCTCTTCGAAGCGATTCGCGGCAACGGAGGCACGACACGTCTCGTCATGCTCCCTCACGAGCCGCACTCGTACACCGCCATGGAGTCGAACGAGCAGCTCGCCTACGAGATGATCAGCTGGTTCGACAAGTACGTGAAGAACGGTCCGTCGCGCGCGAAGACCGGATCGACGACTGCCGCCGCGCCTTAACAGGCTCGGGACGGGCGCCGAATGAGGCGGTAGCCTGGCCGAGCATGAGACTGCACCACGGCCTCGGCGCCATCGCCGTTCTCGTGTTGACCGCCTGCGTGAGCCCCGAGGAGAGGGCGTTCCGGACTCGGCTGGCGGCTGGCTGCCACACGGAGAAGGAGTGCGTGGAACTCCAGCGGGACGCGGCCGATCGCAACGGGGAGTGCCAGTCCTTCAACGAGGCTCACCCGGCGACGGTGGACCAGAGGGACTGCACGCCGCTCGAGGAGGACGCCCAGCAAGCAAACAGCCTGCTCGCTGACATGCAAGCCCGGGCAAAACAAGCGGCCGAGGAGAAAGCGCAAGCCGAGCGCGCAGCCGCAGCGGAAGACGCCCGCGTCTCCGCCCTGGGCGACTCGTGCGAGGCACTGGCCGCGATCGAGGATGCTGCCGCGCATGCGCCGCCGCCGCGTGATGCGGCGTATCGCGACCTGGCGCGAATGCGGCGCGCGTCGAAGGTCGCCGCGTTCTCGGCGCAGCTCGACCAGATGCTCCAGTCGAAGCCCGACCTGTCCGACCTGACCGCGGCGAGAGCGTGGGTGACGCAGACGGCGTCCGCCGCGCGTGGCGTGGTCGACCAGCTGCGCTGCTACGACGGTGATGCTGCAGCGAAGCGCCAGCCTCAGGTCGATGCGTGGGTGTCGTCGACGACCGACGCGATCGACAAGGAGGAAGCGTGCAGGGCGTCGCCCCGCTGCCTGGCCGACCGCAAGCTGACCCCCCAGCTCTGCGAGGCCATCCAGAACCGGCACGGTCCCGCCGACGACGCGGCCATCGCGAAGCTACGCGCGCAGTACAAGACCGAGGCGCACGTGGCCTTCGACGACAAGGCCTGTCAGAGCCACTAGCCCGTCACCCGTCGAGCGGCGCGAAGAGCGCGTCCACGTCGCCTTCGCTGAGCGGCGCTGCGCCGCCGCCAGCGTCGCCGAGGAGAGTCGTCGACAGCCAGCGCTTCTTCTCCTGCAGTGCGAGCACGCGCTCTTCGACGCTGCCGGCGACGACCAGGTTGTGCACGAACACGGGTCGCTTTTGCCCGATGCGGTACGCGCGATCCGTCGCCTGCGCCTGCGCGGCGGGGTTCCACCACGGGTCGTAGTGCACGACCGTGTCCGCGCTCACCAGGTTGAGGCCCGTGCCGCCCGCCTTGAGGCTGATGAGGAACACGTCGGCGCGCCCCTCTTCGAAGGCGTCGACGACGCGCTGGCGGTCACGCGTCTCGCCGGTCAGGAGCAGGTACTTCGTTCCGCGCGCAGCGAGCGCCTCCCCGACGAGCGCCAGCATGCTCGTGAACTGCGAGAAGACGAGCGCGCGGTGGCCGTCGGCGAGCTGCTCGACGAGCAGATCCATCAGGGCCTGCAGCTTGGCGGAATCGCGCACACCGCGCGCTGCGTCCATCGCGACGAGGCGCGGATCGCAGCAGACCTGGCGCAGCTTGGTGAGCGCGTCCAGGATCGTGACCGTCGACGCCGCCAGACCCTTCGCGCGGATGGCGCGGCGCACGTCGGCATGCGCGGCGACGCGGATGGCCTCGTAGAGCTCTCGCTGCGCCGTCCCGAGCTCCACGGGCAGCAACAGCTCGGTCTTCGGGGGCAGCTCCTTGGCGACGTCGCGCTTGAGGCG
>Ga0335069_10001983_pt1 | contig 32141 bp, 18 predicted proteins | sample Lox_Sample_11_FD_206714 | JGI IMG/M metagenome (GOLD analysis project Ga0335069, IMG submission 206714) | Soil microbial communities from Loxahatchee National Wildlife Refuge, Florida, United States - Lox_Sample_1.1 | ecosystem: Environmental > Terrestrial > Soil > Wetlands | place: USA...
CATGTCGGCAACCAGAAAGGCATGCCTTACTCCCCGCCGCACGGCTCGTGTATGATGCAGCAATTCTTCGACTGTGACAGTTAGCGTGTTTTCATAGCCGAGCGTGGTCTGGGCCAGCGAGTCGCCAACCAGGATGACATCGATCGCCGCCTCGTCCAGCAGCCGCGCCGTGGCGTAATCGCAGGCTGTCAGACACGTGATTGGCTCGTGGCGATCTTTCTTTTCTCGAAGCGAGACAATAGTGATCTTGTCGTGGGTTCGGTGAATAGCTGTGCTCATTTTGTTTCCCATCTCTGTTGTCAATGCCCATCGCATTTGGCCGGCGGTTCGGCGTTCAGGTCAGGCCCTGGCTCCTTCCCATTGAACTCCTCGCATGTCTCCGTCGCGGACAAACTTCTCGTGCATTTCGAAACAAGCGGGAAAGGCGATCGGCTCATGGCCGGGCTTGCACATTTTGATATAGTCGCGGAGCGGTTCGCGATATGCCGGATCGGCGCAGTTCTCAATCACCGTTTCCGCGCGCTGGCGCGGATCTTTGCCGCGCAGGTCGGCTACTCCATGTTCGGTGACCAGCACCTGCACGGAATGCTCACTGTGATCGGTGTGGCTCACCATCGGAACGACAGTTGAGATTTTGCCGTCCTTCTCGGTCGACGGGCAGGAGAAGACGGAGAGGTAGGCGCTGCGTGTGAAATCGCCGGAGCCGCCGATGCCATTCATCATCTGGCGCCCCATGATGTGCGACGAGTTCACGTTGCCGAAGAGGTCGATCTCGATCGCCGTGTTCATCGAGATCACGCCAAGACGGCGGACGATTTCGGGATGGTTGGAAATCTCTTGCGGCCGCATCAGGATGCGGGAGTGGAAAAAGTCGAGGTTGCCATACACGTGTTCCGCCATTTCCGGGCCTAGCGTCAGCGCAGTGGTCGAAGCGAATTTGACCCGCTCGTTCTCGAGCAGCGGCACGACGGAATCCTGCAGCACTTCGGTATACACGTCGAAGGCCGGAATTTCCTTGCTCGCCCCCAAGGCGGCGAGGACGGAGTTGGCGATGTTGCCGACGCCCGATTGCAGTGGCAGAAATGATTTTGGAATGCGCCCGGCGCGCATCTCATTGACGAGGAACTCGGCCACGTGATTGCCGATCCGCCGGGTAACATCGGTTTCAGATCCCAACGGGCGGCCTTCGTCGGGCTTGTCGGTCAGCACCACGCCGACGATCTTCTTGGGGTCGACGACGCAGACCGGTCCGCCGATGCGATCGCTCGGGTGAGAGATGTGGAATTCCTGCCGTGTAGGCGGGTCCTGCGGCTCGAAGATGTCGTGCATGCCGAACAGTCCGCTGGGGTGATGGGAGTTGAGCTCGATGATGATTTTCTCCGCTTGGCTGAGAAAGGTGGGCGACGCACCGACCGACGACGAGAGCACGACCCCGCCGCCGGCGGTGATATCGGCCGCCTCGACTACCGCCCAGTGAAGCGGACCGAAGAACCCATAGCGCACATTCTGCGCCAAGGTCGACAGGTGCATGTCGAAGTAGCTCACCTTTCCTGCGTTGATGAGCTTGCGCAGGTTCGCGTTCGTCTGGTATGGCGCGCGGAAGCTGATCGCGTCCGCCTCCGCAAGCGCGCCGTCGATAGTGGGGCCGGTCGAGGCGCCGGCGAGAACGCCAACCTTAAATGGGCGCCCCGCGGTGTGCTCGGCCTTCGCGCGCGCGGCGAGGGCAACCGGCACCGCCTTCGCGGAACCTGCCGGGGTGAACGCGCTGAAACCGATAGTCTCGCCATTCTGAATCATCGCCGCGGCTTCCTCGGCCGTCAGAATCGGAAAGGAATGCTTGATCATGACTGTCTCCTGCCCTGGATTTTTTCTACCGGCTACTGACCCCAACTAAAAGCCCTGCCGTCCCGCTCCATACTGCTCGATTCGAGCCTTACCGAAAACTCACTTCCTGCCTCCACGAAAGGAGGTCGGCGTCGTTAACTTACCCCCCGGCTTTTGCGGCAAGCTCTTCGGTGCAGCCCGCGTCGCGCATCCCCGACCATCTGAGTGCACGGACGATCGCCTGCGCGCCAAGTACTGGCGACAGCACCCCGTCGCGGACTTTGCGCTCGGAGTCTTCGGCGACGCGACGGATTGAATCGGTTTGCGACAACGTTTCGTGAATCCGCTCGTCTACCAGCGACCACATCCATTTCACTGCTTGCGCGGACCGCTGCGCTTTGAGAGCGCCCGAGCGTTCCCGATCGCGTGTCCGCGCAACGATGATTCGCCAGATCTCGTCGAGCCCGGATCCATCCAGCGAACTACAGGTGACGATGGGAACATCCTGCCCGTCGTGCAGGAGATGCATGGCAAAGCGGTATTTCGACGCGGCGAGCTTAGCGCGACTGACGTTCTCGCCATCGGCCTTAGTGATCGCTATCATGTCGGCCAACTCCAGCAGCCCACGCTTGATGCCTTGTAATTCGTCGCCGGCGCCAGCAAGCATCAGCACCAGAAGGTAGTCGGTCATGCTCGCGACGGACACCTCGGATTGGCCGACACCGACCGTCTCAATGATCACTACGTCGCAACCAGCTGCCTCAAGGATCAGCATGGTCTCCCGGGTCTTGCGGGCGATGCCGCCGAGCACCAGTCCGCTCGGCGAGGGCCGGATGAAGGCGTTGGGGTCAGCACTTAGACGGACCATTCTTGTCTTGTCACCAAGCAGGCTGCCGCCGGAGCGGACGCTCGAGGGATCGATCGAAAGGACCGCGAGGCGATGGCCGTCGGCAGTTAGCCGACAGCCAAGGGCCTCGATCAGCGCGCTCTTGCCGACTCCGGGGACCCCGGTAAGGCCGATGCGGATCGCGCGCCCGGTATAAGGCAGCAACCGGGCGAGCAGTTCCTGCGCCATCTCCTGATGATCGAGCCGGTTCGACTCGATGAGGGTGATGGCCCGGGCCAATATGGCCCGGTTCCACCCAAGAACGCCGTCCGCATAGTTTGCGAGCGTCAGTTTTGCGGCACCCTGTTGCCTGCAGGGCGGTGATGGAGTCGACATGGGTTGCCAAGTCGATCCTATTGTTTCGATTGTCGTCATGCCTGTACTAACACCCGATCGGCAAGCAAGTCGAGGATCTTCGCCGCCGCCTCTGAGATCACGCTGCCGGGGCCAAAGATGGCAGCGACGCCGTCCGCATAGAGCTCGTCATAGTCCTGGGGCGGGATGACACCCCCGGCGACGATCAGAATGTCGCTGCGCCCATGCGCCGCCAGTGCCTTCTTGAGCGCCGGGATGAGGGTCAGGTGCCCGGCGGCGAGCGAACTGGCGCCGATCACGTGCACATCGTTGTCGACGCCTGCCTGGGCCGCCTCTTCCGGCGTTTGAAACAGGGGACCGATATCGACATCGAACCCCAGATCGGCAAAGGCCGATGCGACCACTTGCTGACCTCGGTCATGACCGTCCTGGCCAAGCTTGGCGATCAGGATACGCGGCCGCCGCCCTTCACGCTTCACGAATGCCTCGACCTTGCCACGTACGTTCTGGATGGCGCTGTCGCTCTCCCCGACTTGCTTCGCATAGATTCCGGTAGCCATCTGCGGCTCGGGTTGGAAGCGGCCGAACACTTTCTCTAAAGCCATGCTGATCTCGCCAACCGTGGCCTTGGCGCGAGCCGCTTTGATGGAGAGGTCCAGAAGGTTGCCATCGTTACTTTCTGCGCACTTCGTCAGCTCAGCGAGTGCCGCCTGAACCGCGCCTTCATTACGCGAAGCGCGCAGTTCTTTCAGCCGCTTGACCTGGGCCTCGCGCACGGCCGTGTTGTCGATCTTCAAAACGCGCAACGGATCGTCTTTGACCGGCTTGTACTTGTTGAGGCCCACGATCGTCTGCCGGCCTGAGTCGATCATCGCTTGTGTGCGGGCCGCCGCCTCGGCTATCCGCATCTTGGGCACACCGGCGTCGATCGCCTTCGACATGCCTCCGTGCTCTTCGCACTCGACGACATGAGCCCAGGCCTTGCGTGCCAGTTCCTGGGTGAGCCACTCCACGTAGTAGCTGCCGCCCCACGGGTCGATGACGTTGTCGGTATCCGTCTCCTCCTGGAGGAAGAGTTGTGTGTTGCGCGCGATGCTAGCCGAGTAGTCGGTCGGAAGCCCAAGCGCCTCGTCGAGTGAATTGGTGTGCAGACTTTGCGTCTCGCCTTGTGTCGCTCCCATCGCCTCGATGCAGGTGCGAGTGACGTTGTTGAAGACGTCCTGCGCGGTCAGGCTCCAGCCGCTCGTCTGGCTGTGGGTTCTGAGCGAAAGGCTCTTGGGATTCTTGGGATCGAACATCCTGACGATCTTCGCCCACAACATCCGTCCGGCGCGCATCTTGGCGACTTCCATAAAGACGTTTTTGCCAATCGCCCAGAAGAACGATAGCCGAGGGGCAAAATCGTCCACCGTCATGCCCTTTGCGACTCCAGTTCGCAGGTATTCGAGACCATCGGCCATGGTGTAACCGAGTTCGAGATCGGCGGTGGCGCCCGCCTCTTGCATGTGATAGCCAGAGATGCTGATGCTGTTGAACAACGGCATGTTCTGGCTTGTGTATTTGAAGATGTCGCCAATGATCCGCATGCTCGGCGAGGGGGGATAGACAAAAGTGTTGCGGACCATGAATTCCTTGAGAATGTCGTTCTGGATCGTGCCGCTCAGCTTAGCCTGCGGAACGCCCTGCTCTTCGCCGGCAATAATGTAGAGTGCCAGAATCGGCAACACGGCGCCGTTCATCGTCATGGACACACTGACCTGGCCGAGAGGGATCCCATCGAACAGAATGTGCATGTCGAGGATGCTGTCGATGGCAACGCCTGCCATGCCGACGTCGCCCACCACGCGCGGATTGTCGCTATCGTAGCCGCGGTGCGTCGGCAGGTCGAAGGCAATGCTCAGACCCTTTTGGCCAGCGGCCATATTCCGCTTGTAAAAGGCGTTCGACGCCTCGGCCGTTGAGAAGCCGGCGTACTGGCGCACGGTCCACGGACGATTAACGTACATCGAAGGGTAGGGGCCGCGCACGAAGGGCGCGAAGCCCGGAAAAGTGCCGAGGTGCTCAATACCGGAGCGGTCGGCCGCGGTGTAGAGTGGCTTGACGTCAATCCCCTCGGCTGTTTCCCAGCTTAGCTGCGCGAGTGACCGCTTAGCCACGCTCTCCGCGACCTTACGCCACACCTCGGGCGTCGCGGCGGAAGTCCAGCTTCCGGAGAATGGAAGATCCTTGAAACTCGGTATTTTGCTCATCGCAACGCTCCTTCATCCCGGAGAAGGGACGACAAAATCTCAATCACATCGCACTTGACGAAGATGAAACGGTCTACCCCGGCCGCTCGGAAGGACGCCTCACTCGCGCCAGGGTTGCCTGCAAGGATGACGGTGCGCGCTCCAGCTTGTTTGAGCTTCGGTGCCAATTCGACCACGCAGGACACGTATTGCTTGTCGGTTGAGCAGATGACCGCGATCTTGGCGCCGCTTTTCGCAAACTCGGCGGCTGCCGCGTCGACGTCATACTTCGCCTCGCGAGCCACGACCTCAAATCCGCCGGCCTCGAAGAAGTTCTTGGCGTAGGTCTTGCGGGCGATCTGCTCGGCGATGGTGCCGACACCGGCGAGGAAGACACGAGGCCGGTTGCCATTCGCCGCGGCAAAGGCGTCGCTGGCATCGCGCAGATCCTCAAAAACCTCATCGAACGGGTGCACGGCAAGGGGAGCAACGTGGGCTGGCTCCGCGCCCTGCGGACGTAACGCCGCAGCCAGCTGGCCGAGGGTCGCACCGGCGTCAGCCGCGGCGATTACATGTGCCGTGAGCTCGCCGGCCGGAAGATCCGGCCGCCGGGTCGCGCCGATCAGGAGGTCGAGCGCCGGCTGCGGCGTATGGGCCTTGCGCCAGTTCGAGAGCCGCTGTGCTGCCGCCATTCTGAGCTCGACGCGACTCGGTCCCGCCTCCGCAAGCTTCTTTTCCGCGATGTCGGGATGCTCGCTGACTCCGGTGATCGGCAGCTTCCGCGTTGCAATGTCGCGCTCCCGCTTAAGCTCGACCGGGGAGATCTGCTGGGCGACCCATCCGCTGCTCGCGGCGGCGAGCATACCGCCTTCCGTCTCGATCTGTTGAAACAGTGCCCAGGCCTTGTCGGCGAGTTGGCGGGTATACCAGTCGATGTACCACGACCCGCCGGCAGGATCGATCACGTGGTTCAGATGGCACTCTTCGCCGAGGATGAGCTGGGTGTCCCGCGCGATGCGTCGGCTCAATTCGGTGCTGAGAACCACCGGAGCGTCGAAGGGAATGGTGGTAACGGCGTCGGCGCCGCCGATGGCTCCAGCGTAGCAGGCTGCGGTGTTGCGCAGGATGTTCAGTGCCGGGCTGCGTGTTGTCATCACGCGTCGGCTCGTGGTCGTGCGCAGCCGCATCGTTTGCGCGGCGGCATCGCCTCCGCACGACTCGACCAGGTGGGCCCAAAGCATACGGGCCGCGCGGATCTTGGCAATAGCCTGATAGAATCGGCACCCGACGCTGACACTGAAGGCGATCTGTTTTGAGGCGGCGTTGACATCCAATCCGCCCGCAGTGAGCGCCCGCAAGTACTCGACGCCTGTGCCGAGCAGGAATGCCACGTCCTGCGCCGAGGTCGCGCCGGCATGATGGTAGGTCGCGGTGTTTACCTCGACGGCCGTCATATGCGGTGCGTGCGCGCCAGTCCACGCGGCAAGATCGATCATCTGTTTCAAGCTGGCCTCGAGCGGAACCGGGAGCGAACCCTCGTGCATCAGCGTCCCCAATGGATCGGCGTTGAAGCCGCCGAGGAGGCGTTCGGGTTCGATCCCCGCCTGGCGTGCCGATGCGACATAGAGCGCGGCAGCGGGAAGGAAAGAGCCGCCCGCCTCAAGCCAGACTCCGGCAATGTCGAGATGCACATGATCGAGGGCGCGCTGCAGGTCACCCGCGGCCGAGATGATGACGCCATCGCGACCGCTCAGTTGAGTGGCGTGCGGGTCATCGGCGTCATAGCCGGCAGAGGATCCTGCATCGAGCCGCAGAACGATCGAATTCACGCTGTTACGCAGATCAGCGAGAATGTGCGAGTTGACCTCGGTTGGATCGGGATTGGAGTGCTCCTGGCGGATGTCCCAGCCGGTAGGCGAATTGCCCAGCACCTGCGAGCCACGCGTGAAAGGCGAGAAGCCGGGGACCCCAAACGGATCCCCGCTCGTCGGATATATCTCCTCTGTGTAGAGCGGCTGAAGATCGATGCCCTCATAGGTATGGAACACCATCTTCTTGTCGAACGGGACGCCCTTTAGTTCGCCCTCCACGGCCTTGCGCCAAGTCGGGTAGTCGATCTTGGGGAAATCATTCTCAAGTGCAAATTCCTTTGCAATCATGTCGTCCTCACAATTGAGTTTCGTAAGATTTGACGGACGCGGGTTCACGAACCGGATCATTGATTGTTTCAGTACTGCGGAGGACTAGTACTTCGGAGGACGCTTCTCAATAAATGCCCTGATGCCTTCCTTGTAATCCCGGCCCATGTAGACATTTCTCCGCAACCCATGGATATACTCGAAGGTGCCTGGGTTCATTGCGATGGCTTCGCTCAAGACATGAATCGCTTCCTTGGCGGCGGCGACGGAAGCAGGTGAGCGAGTCGCGATCGTCTTCGCAATCGCATAAGTGCGGGCTTCGAGCTCTGCCGCCGGAACGATCATATTGACGATGCCCGATTGCTCCGCCCGGCTGGCAGAGATCTGATCGGCTGTGAAAAACATCTCCTTAACGATGTTCAGTGGCACGCGCGAAATAAAGTTCAGGAAGCCCGCCATGTTGTACGGCAGGCCTAGCTTGGCAGGCGTGATGGCAAAAGCGCTCGTCTCGTCTCCAATGACAAGGTCGCATGCCATGATAAGGTCACAAGCTCCACCCCAAACCGATCCGTGCACCATGGCAATGACAGGCGCGGGAAATACTTTGACGGCTCGCAATAGCTGCTCGAGCGGATCGTTGTAGGGCAACGGGTCGATGTTCTCCTTGGGCAGTTCGTCTATATCATGTCCAGACGACCAGACCTTTTCATTGACGGCGGATCTAAGGACGACGGCACGCGCACCCTTCTCCTTGAAACTCTCAAAGCCAGCGATTACTTCCGCGATAAGGTCAGCGCCGAGCGAATTGCGCTTGGCGTAGTTGTCCAGGGCCAAAGTTCCGATCGAATCGACGTACTCAATCCGAACGAGCGGCTTTTCAACCTTCTTGCCGTTGGCGACGCCAACCTTTCCCTGTTCCGCAGTTTCCAGTGCCATGGTCCGATCCCTCCGATGCATTCCCAAGATTTTGAAGTGAGAACCGATTACGCGCTTCAATACTGCACACAACAGGCCATTCTGCAACTCATTGAAAACCGTATGATCTTCCGGAGGAGAAGCGACCCGAGTGTCACAAGTGGTTTGTCATTTGCCAACCGTTTGACACCTACTGACTGCGATTGACACCAACTAACACCTACCGGGCGTCCCGCGTGGAACCGCAGGCAGCAAACGCAATCGGCTTGCGCAGGGTACACTGCGAACGAACGTTCTTGGGGCAGAATGATGTTCGCCCCCCTATGCCGCAGTTCGAGGCCCTCAGTGCGGTTCAACCGTGCCATTGAAAAGCATGTAGCAACAGCTTCGCGACGGCGTGGTGACGCCTTTTTGATTGAATGGCATGTTCAAGTCATTGGGTTGACTCTGACAGAGCTCTGTTGACAAACGCAGCAGATCGGTCCAATCGCTTACGCGATTGCGATCGGGCCTGAAGGATTAGAGGACTTCTGCATATGAATGTTGCGATTATCCAAAAGCCTGAATGTCAGCCAATCGCTCATCATTCGCCAATCTTGGCGATCATCCACAAGTCCTGAGTGTGTCGCATCAGAGGCTAACGAATGGCAATCGAATTGCCGTTCAAGGCGATGGCTACACGGCTTCGCGAAATGCTACGTCTTCTCCGCGGGACCCGATTTGATTTGGCTGCCCACTCCGTGTTCGGGAGGCAACGAGGGAACATATGACACCGGCTCTAGAAGCGAATAAACTCTTAGGAACCTTGTTGAGCGCGTTTAAACAAGCGCGGCCTACGATTCTTGGATATTCCTTGAGTTCGGAAGAACTCAGGAAAACCAATGCCGATTGGCGCGCTTGCAATTACCTGGCACTCCTGCGAAACCTCAGGCAAATTTGGGCGCTGATTTTAATAGTTGCCGCGACCGCGTGCGCGGCGCAGACACAGCTCCCCTTTTTTGAGGACTTTCGCGCGCACAACGCTCAGATGGCCGAACTGCAGCCGGCAATGGTCACGCCGCTGGTGGCCGCCGATCCCCGTCTGATTCAGTTCTACCGCATAGCCGTCTCACACGAGTACACCGCGGCCGGCACGGAGACCACGAACTTTGGCAATTCCCGCGGCGGAGGCGTGATCGTAGCCCGGCGCTTCGAGTTCGACTTCACGCCGCCGCCCTATATCCAGCACAACGATGCCGCGAAAGATGGCTTCGGCGATGTATCCGTCGTTGGGAAGGTTCGCATCGCCTCAGGGAACGCCGAGCACGGCAACTTCGATGTGGCGGCGAGCCTGAGCCATTCTTTCGCGATCGGTGAGCACAAGAACGGCGCAGAAACAGACTCGTGGACACCGACGCTGGTTGGCGTGAAAGACATTGGCCGCTTCGCGTTCCTCTCTGCCCTCAATGGCACATTGCCGACGGGCAAAATCGCCGCACAAGGCCGCACCATCAACTGGAACACCGCGTTGCAAGCGCACGCAACGAGATCCGTCTGGTTTGAGCTGGGAAACAGCTCCGCCTTTTTCTTCGACGGCCCGCACGATGGGAAGATGCAAAACTTCCTGATGCCCGGCGCCTTTTACGTACTGCGCCGCAGGTCATGGGAAGCGGAACACCCGTTCGCCGTTTTCGCCACGGGGATGCAGTTCGCAACCTCCGGCTTCCACACCTACAACCACAACCTTCTCGCCGAAGTGCGGTTGGTGTATTGAATGCAGAGTCAGGGGTACCAAGAGACTGATGGACTAGGGCCCCGCAACGGTATCAGACAGGGCATTCCTAGACCGCGGAATTACATCCACTCACTCCGATAGTCCAAGGCTGGCCCCGTGACGTCCGCCCTGATTGGGAGGACGACTCGAAGGCGCGTTCCTTCTGTAATGGATTCGTGTGAGGGTATAAAGTTCCGCAACCTCATCAGAAGATTGACTGACCGGCTTGCCCGGGTGCGGATGGTCAAATCATGCTGCAAGTGCCGTGAATTTGGCAGATGCCGTGTTGTAGGCATCACCCGATGACATTGATTGACACCGCGATTTGCTCCCCGCTGTCCATCTCTTCAGATTGCATCGACTTGATCAAAGCATCGGGCTGGCTCCACTCTGGCACCCAAAATGCTCCGTTGCCAACTGACCGGCGGGTTTGCTTCTCGGAAGGCCTGCTGCGAGACAAAGGACATCATTGGCTGGCATCGAAAGTGTCAGGTCCAGGATCGCTAATGTTACACGATAACGAGAGCGAGAAACGAATGACGGCGAGACTCGTACAGAATCCTGCATGGGAAGGGAATGCCAGTTCGGCGCCGGTTGGAGAGAAGTTAAATCCAATGTGAAGATGGAGGCTAAAATGCGATCTAAACTTGTTTTTGGAGCGAAGGTTCGCGTTCCAAATCGTTATCAGCTCGCTGTCGTTCTATCGTTGGCAACCCGCGCACTCCACAAACCAGGAACGCGGATTCAAGACACGATGAACTCTGCGCTACTCAGACTCACAACTGCCGACCCCATTGCAACTCCCCAGGTTGACCGCGAGGCCGTCCGCAACCCTGCGACGAACAGGCCAGTGCATCCGAGTTGGAATCCGGAGGCTCTGACCGAGTTACGACGGATCTTAGGCGATGGAACGGGCGAAGTCTCCGCCTCTCTTGCTACAGCGTCTGCGGATTCCCTCGATGGCATGGCGCTTCGATAGGCTGCATCAACAGCAATCGAAGTCACTGGAGTCTGTTCGATTGGAGAGGGGAATGTTGGAAGTCGAGAAAAGTGGCTCCCGCGCGCTGGAAGAAGGTCCGGATTGAATAGGTCTCTCGCTCCCTGGGACGTCTCCAGCAGTTTTAGGGCAGCAGGAAACGGATCTGCATCGTCTTCGTACACAGTGTCAACATATTGGCACGGATGCGGCAGGAATTGGCAGCCATTTCGGATTCATCCCTATTAGAAGCTGGCAATCGTCTTTGTTTTGAGCGAAGGGAATGGGTCACCAGCCTTTGCGCAAATTGGCAAGAGACTTGCAATCCCAAACATAGCGGCCGCATCTCATACACCAAGTGTGATGCACAAGTACTCCCACCTTGACCACTTGATCGTGAATTTGCCGCAACATTTGCCGCACTACATGGAGGCATTGATGCATCCAGAGCATTCCACCGAAGTTGTTCCGAGCTTCAGACTCGATGTTCCCCTGCATAGTCTTCTGACCAAACCAGCGGCGCCCGTTATCGGCCTGCAACCGAAAGGCCTGCCTCAAGAATTTCCCAAGCCGTATTTTCCGCAGCGCCCGGAGCTGCTCGGTCCGGTGATCGAAGACGAAAGATGGAGTCCGCCTGAGAAACGAAAGTGGACTCCGTCTCAGATTTACCGCACCATGCAGGGATGGCTTTTCCCTTATATCCACTCGCGATTGTCAGCAGGCGATTTTCATCCACTAATAGCTTACCTGTTCACTGAATTCAAGTGCAATCTGGATTGCCACTACTGCTGGGCCTTCAACAATACTGTCAAAGGCATGACAGAGGATACTGCCAAGCGCTCGGTTGACTGGCTGCATGGCACCGGCTGCCGTGTGCTTGCCTTCATGGGCGGCGAGCCGCTGTTGCGTCCCGACTTTATTCACACCATCACGTACTATGCAGCGAAGAAAGGTTTCTGGATCTATCTGCCCACGAACGCACGTCTGCTCAGAATGGATGTGATCGACAAACTGGCGGATGCGGGCATGTCAACGTTCAATATCGCGGTGGACGCGGTTGACACCAAGGTAGGCCTTCCAAAGGCGCTGGTTCCGATCCGTAAACAGTTCGACTACCTGGTGCGCAAGCAATATGGGTACGGCTATTCGGTCTTCCTGAACATCAATATCTGCCGCAACAATCTTGACGATGTTCGGCAGTTGACCGAGATCGCCCATGACAACGGCATTGCAACCGATTACCACATCAATGAGTCTCCGCTGCTGGAACAGGACGAGCACTTCAAGCACGGCGAACGGAACGTAACCTATATCACGGCGAAGGACTGGCCGGCCGTTGAGGAAACCATTCAGTGGCTTACAGAGAGGCAGGATTCCGGATACAAAATGGTCAACTCAAACGCGCGGCTTTGGCAGATGGTGGACTTCATGAAGGGAAACCATTTCCCGTGGAATTGCCGCGCCGGTCAGAACTCCATGATTATTCGCACGGATGGAACCCTCGCTCCGTGCTTCCCGATGTACACCGCAACCCATGACTGGGGCGTGGCGGGTGACCACAAGTTCGACAAGAAGCAACTGGATCATCAGAAAGAAAGCTGCCAAACGCATTGCTTTTCCACGCTCAACCATATCCTTGGCTGGTGTTACAACGACCAGCGTGTCATCAAATATTTCTTCAAGCAGCTGGCGCATGGATTTCAGGGAATGAAAGGACAGATGTAGGTTCTGTCCGAGACCAGTTGGACCAGCACGATCACCGTACGACAAGCCAGAATCCATCAAATCCCCAAAAGGAGGTCGCTATGCCTGTAGCCAATCACGAGATTATTCAGACCGATCTTGAAGTGGAAATTCAGGCTCGCATCGATGCGGAACGTGCCAGGCTTCGCGCCGAGGCTGGCCTTGCCCGGATGCGCGAGTTCAAGAAACCGGAGGAGCGTGCCTTCACAGCCGCAGAACGGGATTACGTGACCATTCTCTTCGGCGGCCTCACATGGAAGCACGAGGAGATGATCAAGGCCGTGTTCCACGGAAGCGGCTATCGCTGCGAAAACATTCCCACTCCAGTTGTCGCCGACTTTCAGGCCGGGAAAGAGTACGGCAACAATGGCCAATGCAATCCGACCTATTTCACGGTCGGCAACCTAGTGCGCTATCTGCAGAAGCTCGAACAGCAGGGGCAAACGCGCAAGGAGATCATCGATAACTATGTCTTCTTTACCGCGGGATCCTGCGGTCCCTGCCGCTTCGGCATGTATGAAGCGGAGTACCGCTTCGCACTGCAGAATGCGGGCTTTGAAGGCTTCCGCGTGCTGTTGTTCCAACAGACAGACGGCATCAAGGCCGCGAGCGGCGAGCCCGGATTGAAGTTTTCTGTCGATTTCGGAATGGGCATGCTGAATGCGCTGAACCTGGGTGATGTGATCAATGAATTGGTGTACCAGGTTCGCCCGTTTGAACTGAACAAGGGCGAGACGGATCGCGTGATTCAAGAAGCTGTGAAAACCCTGACCGATACGCTACGCGGCAGAAGACGCTGGCACATCAAGGACGCGGCGCCGAAATGGGTACTGCCCCATCTCGAGAAGCGCAAGAAGATCGAAGGCATCGGCTGCACTCTAGGGAAGGTCGTTCACAACCTATATGGAAAGGAGTATGTGGACGCTCTTCATGTCTGCCGAGACCGGATCAATGCCATTGAAGTTGATCGGCTGCGGGTGAAGCCGGTCATCAAGATCACGGGTGAATTCTGGGCGCAGACCACCGAGGGCGACGGCAACTTCAACATGTTTGCCTTTCTTGAGAGAGAAGGAGCCCAGGTGCTGGTGGAACCAATTGCCACTTGGATTGCCTACCTGATGTTTGTGGCCAAGGAAGGCGCGAAGGCGCGTGCCGATGCCGAAGCGCCCTTCCGCGATCCGAAATGGTACGAGGCCAATAAGCGCTTCGCGAATGGATTCAAGGTGTTCAAGAAGACAGCCGCGCTAAGCGCTGGAAGCGCGATGTGGACCTACTTCTACCACCGCACGATCAAGCACATGGGTGACACGGCGCATCATCTTGTGCCGCAAAAGGAACTCTCCAGGTTGGCGCATCCTTTCTATCATCAGCTGGCGCGCGGTGGCGAGGGGTTTATGGAAGTGGGGAAGAATGTGTATTACACCGTTAACCATCTGTGTCACATGGTGCTGGCGTTGAAGCCATTCGGCTGCATGCCATCGACGCAGTCTGACGGCGTTCAATCGCGCGTGATCAACAAGTTCAAAGACATGATCTTCCTGCCCATCGAAACTTCGGGCGAGGGCGAAGTAAATGCGCACAGCCGCGTGCAGATGGCGCTGGCCGAAGCCAAGGCCAAGGCGCGGGCGGAATTTGACGGTGTCCTCGGGAAAACAGGGAAGTCGCTCGAGGACCTGCGAGCTTATACCGCGGAGCATCGCGAGCTAAAACGGGCGCTCTACAAGGTTCCGCATCGCGATGGAATCGCGGGCACGGCGGCGCGATTCGCCTGGCACGTAAGCGATTTGATGGACAAGGATAAGGCCTACCGTCGACGTTCCCGTGTTTCGATGACGGAGTCGGCGAGGGTCGCGTGATTGCCCGGCTGAGACGCGCGGTCTACGAGGTATCTACGGTCTTGGCGCTGTTGTTGTTCATGCTTCTTCTGCAGCAGGTTTTAAAGGAACTGAGGCCACAGCAGCAGAAGCGGGCAGTCTCCCTTGCGTCAGGCTTGAATGATTAAGCCATCGCCGCCAACCGAGAAATCCAGGCGTCCAACTTTCCTGCATCGGTGACAACCGGATTGAGGTGACGGAGATGGGGCATTTACTTGTTGGGCTCGACGTCGGTTCAACGACTGTCAAAGCAGTCGTGGTTGATCCGGAGACCGATCAAACGCTCTGGCATGACTATCAGCGCCACGAGACGCGTCAGCCGGAGAAGGTGCTTGAGTTCCTCAAGCGCATGGAAACCGACTGCGGCATCAGTCCGGAAAACACACGGATCTTCATTACTGGTTCCGGGGGTGGAACGATTGCCGAAATGGTTGGCGCTAAGTTCGTGCAGGAAGTGCATGCAGTTTCGCTGGCTGTGGAGAAGCTTCACCCCGAGGTGTACTCCGTCATTGAGCTCGGTGGCCAAGATGCAAAGATCATCGTGTTCAAAGACGACGAAGAGACGGGACGCAAGAAGAAGATCCCATCGATGAACGATAAGTGCGCCGGCGGAACGGGGGCCGTCATTGACAAGATCAATGCGAAACTGAAAATCCCCGTTTCTGAACTCGCGAATCAGGGATACATCGGAATCAAGCTGCACAAAGTCGCCGGCAAATGCGGTGTTTTTGCCGAGACGGATATCAATGGACTGCAGAAGACGGGAACCCCACCGAATGAATTGATGGCTTCGCTGTTTGAAGCCATCGTTCTGCAGAATCTGAGCGTGTTGACGCGTGGGCATACATTGCGGCCGCACGTGCTGCTGCTGGGCGGTCCCAACGGATTCATACGCGGCATGCGCGAGGCCTGGCAAGCCAATATTCCGCGCATGTGGAAGGACCGCAAGGTCGAGATGCCGGAGGGCGTGAAGCCGGAAGATCTGATCAAAGTTCCGGAAAACGCACAGTATTTCGCTGCGCTGGGCTCGGTTGAATTTGGCAAGGATGAGGAGCCCGAGATCGGCCGCTATCTCGGTACGGAAAAACTCACTTACTATATCGACTTCGGCCGCCAGGCAGAAAAGGCAGAGTCCGGTTCCAAGGGCCTGGCGGAGTCCGATGCTGAGTTGCAGGAGTTCAAGGATGCATTTCGGAGCAGGAAGAAATTCATCCCGGCTTCTTTCTATCCCGGAGACATCGTCCGTGGATTTGTGGGTGTGGACGGTGGTTCCACCTCCACTAAAGCCGTGTTGCTCTCGCCGAAAGGAGACATCCTCTGCAAGGCCTACCAACTTTCAAACGGCAATCCGATTCAGGATACGATTGAGATGTTCGAAAAGCTACGCGCCCAGATTGTGCAACAGGGTGCAGTGCTTGAAGTGCTGGGCGTGGGAACTACCGGATATGCCAAGGATATTCTTCGCGACGTACTGAACGCCGATGTAGCTCTTGTGGAGACGGTGGCACATACGGAATCCGCACTCAAGTTTTACAAGGATCCGCACGTGATCGTCGATGTGGGTGGGCAGGATATCAAGATCATTATCCTCAAGGACGGGCGCGTCAAGGATTTCAAACTCAACACGCAGTGCTCTGCGGGCAATGGATATTTCCTGCAGTCGACAGTGGAAAGCTTCGGCATGAAGGTCGATGAATATGCGGACCTGGCGTTCTCCGCAAAGTCGATGCCGGTGTTCGGCTACGGCTGCGCGGTATTCATGCAATCGGACATTGTGAACTTTCAGCGCCAGGGGTGGCGCAGCGAGGAAATTCTCGCAGGCCTCGCATCCGTACTGCCCAAGAATGTGTTTCTGTATGTCGCCAGTATTCCCAATCTTGCCGCTCTCGGTTCGCGCTTCGTGCTCCAGGGCGGCACGCAGCATAATCTCGCGGTGGTAAAGGCTGAAACTGATTTCATCAGACAGAGCTTTCGTACGAGCGGCAAAGAGCCCGAGATCATTGTGCACGAGCACTGTGGCGAATCGGGAGCAATTGGCGCGGCACAGGAGGCATTGCGGCTCTGGAAGAATGGAAAGAAGACTACCTTCATCGGACTTGAGGCGGTTGCAAATATCCGCTACCGCACCACACGAAACGAAGAGACGCGCTGCTACTTCTGCAAAAACAACTGCCTGCGCACGTTCATCGATGTTGATGTCAGCGCCAAGGCCGGCAGCGATGAGCGCGTGCGCAAGCACGTGCATGAAATGCCGGCTGAGTACCTTGCCGAAGATATCGCATCGGAGCCTTCGCATATCATTGCGAATCTGCCCAGCCTGGAAAATGTTCAGGCCGCGCTTGTGCCGGTAGCGGAACAAGGGGCCTGCAGCACTGGTGGCAGTTGCAGTTCGCAGGCCTCGCCATTCAAGGCCAAGGCCGAGCCGCTGATTCAAATTCAGCTTTCACCTGGTTCTCTGAAAGTGGCTGAGTTACCCAAGCCGGTCGAGTTTCAGTCACGCAATACCAAGGTCCCCTTGCGCAGAGGAGAGCAGCGGCTGATCATCGCGACCTGCGAGAAGGGAACCGTAGAAGACCTCGACGACATGAAGGGCATCAAGGCGGACATCGACAAGATCAAATCCGCCAACCCCAATTTCGTCGATATCGCCGCGCGCGATGTCTTTCGTCATCGCGAAGTCAAGTTGATTGCAGATGAGACTCCAAGCACAAAGGGACTTTTGATTTCGAAAGCAACTAAGGAACGTGCTGCCTTGATGGAGCGCCGCAAAGAGTTCCGCGTCGGGATTCCACGGCTCCTGAATACCTTCACTTATGCGCCGCTGTTCAACGCGTACTTCGCGAGCCTCGGCATCAAGTCCGAGAACATTGTTTACTCCGACTACACCACGCCCGACCTTTACCGCGCGGGCGCAAGCCGCGGAGCAATTGACCCCTGCTATCCGTCGAAGATCGGCATTGCGCACGTCTACAATTTGCTGACAGCCAAGCATAGCAAGAAGCCGCTCCATGCCATCTGGTTCCCGATGTACGATGTGCTGCACACGCCGCTGGTAAATCTGACCGGTTCCAACGCCTGTCCAACGGTTACGGCGACTCCGGAAACAGTCAAGGCCGCGTTTACCAAGGAGAGCGATCTCTTTGCTGAAAATGGCATTCAGTACCTCGACCCGATTCTCAATCTGCAGGATCAAAGAATCTGCGCCGACCAGATGTTCAAGGCCTGGGCGCCGATTCTTGGACTTTCCCGCGAAGAAAACCAGCGCGCACTGGATGCCGGGTTCAAGGCCCTTGCCGATTGCGAATCGGAGATCCGTCACCAGGCGCGACGGACGCTTGACCAGCTCGAGCGCGAGGGCCGCATCGGCATCGTCATGCTGGGGCGCGTCTATCATCACGACCCGGGCTTGAATCACGAGATCATGGAAGAGTTCCAGAAACTGGGCTACCCGGTCTTCTCACAAAGCACGCTGCCTCTGGATGAAGACCTGCTCGACCGACTCTTTAGAGATGAGGTTCGTGCCGGGCTCATCACTCATCCTCTCGACATTAGCGACGTCTGGAAAAACCGATACTCGACAAGTACCAATCACAAGGTGTGGGCTGCCAAGTTTACAGCTCGCCATCCTAATCTTGTTGCGCTCGAGGTTTCCAGCTTCAAATGCGGTCACGATGCTCCTATCTATGGGGTCATCGAAGGCATCATCGAGCAATCCGGCACGCCGTACTTCTCTTTCAAGGACCTTGACGAAAACAAGCCGAGCGGCTCTATCCGCATACGCGTTGAAACGATTGATTACTTCCTGCGCCGCTACCGGGAGGACATCGTCAAGCGCCGGGGGATCGAATGCGACATCGAATCTCAACTGGCGGCTCTCGAGCAATCGCTTCGCACTCGGCTAACCGAACAATACGAGGCAGCCATTGCGGGAGCCTGAAAAATAGAATTCGACGTGGAGACTCCCACATCGACGGCCCTCATTGAGCCGAAATGGAGACGCGCGCAAATGCCAAGTGTTATGCGGGCTGAACAGTTCTATAAAACTCGATTCGAGAAACAAATGCAATCCTGGCCTACGGCTAGGCTTTACTTCACTGTCTTTCGTTTAGAGTAGCGGTGACCTAGAATCCTCGGCCCTCTCTTATGGGAGTGACACTCGCATGAATATGCCTCGGCGTAGCGACGAAAAACTGGCGCTGCACCGGAGAAATGCTGGTGCTCGAGTCTCTTTAGCGTTTGCAGGAAGAGACGAAAGATTCGAGTAGATCGGCTGCTTCGAATCGATCCGAATACGCCATTTTCATTATGCGTCGCGAATTCTCTCTTCGACAAATGATGATCGCTCGGCGGGCATGCGCTTGAGCCAGCCGTTCCACGCGTATCATTGCGATTGCTAATCTACGTGCCATCTGACAACTGTCCATCAATTGCCACTTGGCGATAGCTGACGGTCGTCGCGGATCTTTGACGACGAAGATCGTCTTAAGTATCTGTTTTTTGCGGCATTTTCCTCGAAAACCGCCACGCCCGTTTTAATTGGAACTCCAAATGCTTCTACCAAGGGCAATAGTTGCTTGCGGGACTTTGGGTGTACACTCTCGTCCCGCTGCGAATCGTAGCCTAAGTCGACGACTAGCAGAGTAAACCGGCTTCAGTGGGGTATCCGAACTACGGAAACGGCGCAGATGCTAGCGCCTGAGGAGTCGCATGATGACAAAGCCAGCAGAACCCACAGTGCCATACCCGACGATCGACCAGTTTTGGCGAGCGTACCAGACAAAGGAGCGGCCGGCAGTTCTCGCAGTCCGCGAGAATCAGACAACGACGAAATGAGAGCGCAGGAGCCACAAGAACAATGGTTCGCTGCGATTGCCAAAGGGGAAGAAACCATGGGACATGCGACTGTTGCTCTCACAGACCTTGGAAGACTCACACGCACGATGTTTCCAGCGGTGAGCGAGATGGCAGACCAGCAACCCTTTCCAGAATCAGGCATCGACCATGACGACTCTTTCAAGAATGTTGTCAGAATCAGAAGGAGTTTCGTCTCAAAAAGCTTGCCCGAACAAGTAGCGGTCCTTGCTCCCTGCGATTCAATCCCACTCATTCATGGCGGATCGAAGACCGTCTGCGATATTCCACTCGCGGACCTCGGTCGCGCTCTTGAGCTTCTGGCGAATGGGCGAAGAGTAGAAAGAATGTACAACGCCGGCGAGATTGAATTCCTCAGCCAGGTTGCGGGTCAGATCGCCATTGCAATCGACAAGGCCGCGGCCTTCGACGAGACTTCTGAACAGAGAAACAAGCTTGCCCAGGGGAAGTTATACATCGAAGAGGAAATCCGCAGCGAGATGGGGTTCGAGCAGATTATCGGGAGTAGCCCGACTCTGAAACACGTTCTGCAGCTGGTCAAAACAGTCGCTCCCATCGATTCCACTGTTCTGCTGCTTGGCGAAACCGGAACCGGCAAAGAACTGATAGCCCGCGCCATCCACGAACGTAGCCGCCGCAAAGATCGGACGTTTGTAAAGCTCAACTGCGCGGCGATCCCTTCCGGTCTGCTGGAGAGCGAACTGTTTGGTCATGAGAAGGGAGCGTTTACAGGCGCGATCAATCCGAGAATCGGTCGAATGGAACTCGCGGATCGAGGCACCCTTTTCCTTGATGAGGTGGGAGATATTCCCGCCGAAATCCAGCCGAAACTGTTAAGGGTGCTGCAGGAAAGGGAGTTCGAACGCCTGGGCAGCACGCACACCCGCAGGGTGAATATCCGTCTTGTGGCCGCAACCAACCGCGATTTGGAAAGAATGATAGCGAACCGCGAGTTTCGAAGCGATCTCTTCTACCGCCTCAATGTGTTCCCGATCCGAATTCCTCCACTGAGAGAACGAAAAGAAGACATTCCTCTGCTGGCGAAGTATTTCGTTAAGAAGATATCCAGCCAAATGCAAAAGAAGATCGATTCCGTTCCTATGTCAGTCATCAAGGAGCTGATGGCGTGGGATTGGCCGGGAAACATCCGGGAGTTGGAAAACTTTCTAGAACGCGCAGTGATCCTGACGAGGGGCAAGACCCTTGAAGCGCCGATTTCGGAACTACGCAAACAGGGGACCGACGAGCCGGTAGGATCAACTGCACAGTCAGAACATGGAGAGATAGCCAGGGTTGTGAAAGAAACCATCCATTCGTTGAATAGAAAGAACGCTTTGAGTGAGCATACCAGGAGGCAGCGTGAGGAGATCATTCGGCTGCTCACGGAATGCAAAGGCCGCGTCGGAGGGGCAAATGGCGTAGCAGCGCGGATGGGGATAAAACGTACCACGCTCATCTCTCGAATCAACAGACTCGGCATCAATTCGTACGAATATGCCTGAGGAGGAAACTCGCTTCGCGGCGAAAGGAGAGAAATCAAATGCGGACGATTCGGCCTACGGGACCCTTCACGGATCAAGGAGATCTCGCTGGTATGACGCGGACGTTAGTCCGCAAGTATATACACAGAACGCTGCCGCCGCGCAGATCGGCGAGTGAAATTGCTGGACCCGGCTCTGCGAGCATGCTGTGACTCCGCATGTATTGAAGGCTGGCAGTTGACGAACTCTTGACGCGACGGTTCCCCCGCTGGAATAGCCGCCGGAACCATGATTCATCCCGCGCACCTGTTTCTTACCTGTATTCGCGCCTGCTCTGATCACGTTCCCTCCGATTATGGCATGGCGACGGACGTGCAGACCGGAAATGCAACGCACCCACCGGCCCACAAAGAGCCGATGGCAGGAGTGGACGATGACCTCGAGGTCAAGCACGCTTTGGAGCCGCTCGGTTCGCTGGTTCTTTTGTGGCATTGCGACGATGTGCCAGGGAATCACTCCGGCCGAAGCTCAACAGTCAGAGCAACTGCAAAAACAGGTGGAGCAACTGAAGCAGGAGTTCGAAAACACCACTCAAGAGTACCAGGCCACCACCCAAGCGCTCTCACTGCGAATTGCCACTTTGGAGCAGCAAATACAAACAGAAAAGGAAGCCGCTGCGGAGAACAAAGCGGGGACAATTTCGGCAGCGGAGCTAGCCGCGCAACAAGCCACCCAGGCTGTCATGGGAGACTCGAATCAGGTGGGAGCGAAGTTCCAGGGCCAGATACCTTCGGAACCTACGTACGACCATCTCCGGGAGGCAGACAGAAAGATTGCGAAGCTGCAAGAACAGGTTGGCAGCTTTGAATTCCACGGGTACTTCCGGTCAGGTTATGCACTCAACAGCAAGGGCGGGCAGCAAGTTGCATTTCAAGCACCCGGTGCGGAGGCGAAATACCGCCTCGGCAATGAGGCGGAAACCTATGGAGAATTCATCTTTGTAGACAATTGGGTCAATCCGAATCAAAGTCCCGAAAAGGCCTGGGCGAAGACAGAGGTGATGATCGAGGCGAACACCTCGAATTCTACGAGTTATGCAAGTTTCCCAAACGGTATCGGTAACGATCAGTTTCGTCTACGGGAAGCCTTTGTTCAAATTGGTAACGTGTCGGACTTCCAACCGCATGCCAGATTTTGGGCAGGCGAAAGATACTATCGCCGCCAGCACATTGACATCAATGATTTCTATCCGCTTGATCTAAGCGGATACGGTGGCGGAGTTGAGGATGTCGACGTTCGCGTCGGAAAGCTCGCTGTGGCGTTCCTATCTGGGGCGCGGCCGGATATCGTCACTCAAAGCGGCACTTTGGCGAAGAGCAACATCGATGTCCGTCTCTCTGACGTCAAGGGACCTCCGATCCGGGGTATACCTTCAGGGCTTTGGTCTGCTTGGTTCGATTACGCAACGTCAAAAGGCGGTACGACCTCAGCGGGGACCGTAGTTCCCACAACAGACGGGTACGCCTTCGGCCTGAAGCATGAACTACTTGAGTGGTATGGAGGATATCACTCATTTTCAGTCCAGTACGGAACCGGTGCGGCTAGCAATTTCAGTAGCAATGGAAGCGGCACGGTGATCCCGAATCCAACACCATTCATCGATGAGTCGGCGCAGCTCCTCATCACGGAACAGGTTGTGTATCAGCCGAATGACAGGTTTGCCATCATGCCAATCTTCCTCTACCAACAGACCAAGGATGGCGATCCCGCGCATCGCTGGAATCAGTGGGAGTCATTTGGCGCCAGGCCAGAATTATTTTTCACAAAGTATTTATCGCTTGCAGTGGAGGGGGGATTCGATCACACGAATTCCCCCGGTAAATACGACGGTTGGCTGCGCAAGGTAACGGTATCGCCACAAATCGGGGCAGGACGCAAATTCTTCAGCCGGCCGGTGCTGCGCACATACCTTACTTACGCGAATTGGTCGGACGGATTCCGCGGCATGGTAGGCGGTGTGCCATACGAGAACAAGACGAAAGCGTTGACTTACGGAATTCAGACCGAGACGTGGTGGTAGTTGAGGACATTCGGGAAGGCATTTCCCGGCAAAGGAACTTCGAAGGAGAAGAACAACAGCAACTCGAGGAATCAGTGTTCGTAGTGGTCCGACGCCGTTAAAGCAATCTGCCACAGCCACGCCAAATTACTAACGCCCTCTGGCAATCGTCACCGCGCCTTTTTTGATGTGGGGATTCCCGCCAGCGATATTGATGAAGCTCGCTATTACGCTCATTCCGTTTCAGGAGCAATCGGGAAGGAGCTTTTCAGTTTCGGTCCGCAAAAGGTTCTCCTCGACCCATATGCCAAGTGCACACTCCTTCCCCCTGGCTTCAATCGGGAGCTGGCAGCACGAGAAGGTTCAATCGCGGGGAAGGCTCATTTGTGGGTACTTGCGGCTCATCGCACGACATTCGACTGGGAAACGGATCGCTTACAGCACCTCCAACATGACGCGATCATTTACGAGCTTCACGTAAGAATGGTTCACCAGGCACCCCAACACCGGTGTTGTTCCGAGCCTGGCAGGAACCTATGCGGTGAAGAAGATCCTGTGTTTGAAAGAACTCGGGGTCGCGATCATTGAGCTGATGCCGGTTTTTCAGCGCGATCCACTAGAGGAGAGTGTACGGATGGTGTTGATACTGGTCTGTTCTATTGATTGCAGCGCCGGCGATTGCGCTACCGGGGCAGTGAGGAGTCCACTTCCTGTGCTCATTCAGTTCGTTTCGTTCCACTCGCAAGCGGCCCACGTTCTTCGAGGCAGACATTGGGGTGGCCGACTCGTTCTTGAGCCAGCCACCAGTTGTAAGTGAGTCACTCAGGCTGACGGATGCGGGAACCTCCATCCTGTAATCTCGGGGCTGTCGATACCATGTTTGTATGCGTGAGCCCGGCATGCGATTTGATGGTTACGGAATCTCTCTTTTGCGTGGCCGCCAATCTTCTGCAGCTTGGGTACACGATCGATCGCGTCAATCGCCAGGCTAAAGCGATCAACCTCGTTGTTCATCGCCAGCTCCATTGGGGTGTTGATGTTGCCTTTCTCCTTGTAGCCGCGAACATGGATCCCTTTGTTATTGCGAGCGTAAGTCAGGCGGTGAATCAGCCACGGATATCCGTGGAAATTGAAGATGACCGGTTTGTCGGTTGTGAACAAAGAGTCAAAGTCACGATCCGTTAGTCCGTGAGGATGGTCCTTGCTCGGTTGCAGCTTAAATAAATCGACGACATTTAGGAAGCGAATCTTCAGGTCGGGGAACTCCTCACGCAGCAACACCGTTGCGGCAAGCGCCTCCTGCGTGGGAATATCTCCTGCAGAAGCGAAGACGACGTCCGGCTCGCCCACCTGATCGTTGCTCGCCCAATCCCAGATTCCGACGCCCTTTGTGCAATGCTCAATCGCGGCATCCATATTCAGATACTGGAGGTGCAACTGTTTGTCGGAAACGATCACATTGATATAGTTTTCGCTTCGCAAGCAATGGTCGGCAACCGATAGCAGGCAGTTGACATCGGGGGGGAGGTAGATGCGGGTGACCTCCGCGCTTTTGTTGAGGACAACATCCAGGAATCCAGGATCCTGATGGGTGAAGCCGTTATGGTCCTGTCGCCAGACGGTGGAGGTGATGAGGAGAGTGAGTGAGGCTATGTCTCGGCGCCAGGGTAGATGGTTGCAGATCGAAAGCCATTTTGCGTGCTGGTTGAACATCGAGTCGATGACGTGGACAAATGCCTCATAGGAGGAAAAGAAGCCATTCCGCCCGGTGAGAAGGTAGCCCTCGAGCATGCCCTCCATCGTGTGCTCGCTGAGCATCTCGATCACTCGTCCATCGGTCGCCAACTCGGAGCCATCCTGATCTTCGGGAAAGTAATCGGCGATCCAGAATTTCTTGCTGACCTCGAAGATTGCTTGCAGCTTATTGGACGCGGTTTCATCCGGACCGAACACGCGGAAGTTGCTCGAGTTCAACTTCATCACGTCTCGCAGCATGTTCCCCAAGGGAGGAACGTTCTCCGTTTCGATGGTTCCCGGTACTGGGACCTTGAGTGCGTAGTCCCGGAAGTCCGGCAAGCGCAGGTTCCTCTTCAGAATTCCACCATTGGCGTGGGGGTTAGCGCTCATCCGGCGGATTCCAGTAGGTGCGAGCTCCTTGAGTTCGGCGATTAGCTTGCCATTCTTGTCGAACAGTTCCTCAGGCCCCTGATCGTGCATCCATGCTTCAAGAACCCGCAGTTGCTCGGGATCCTTTTTGACGTTCGTCAGCGGGACCTGGTGCGCTCGCCAGAAGCCCTCGAGCCTGTGGCCGCCCACTTCCAGCGGTGCGCCCCATCCCTTGGGAGAACGCAGCACGATCATCGGCCAGCGCGGTCGCGTTGCGATGCCGGTGCGGCGGCATTCCTGTTGATGCGTTCTGATCTCCTGAACGCAATGCTCAACGGTGGCCGCCATGGCCTGATGCATGGAGTCAGGATCTGAACCTTCCACGAAGTAGGGCGTCCATCCGTAGCCGCGCAACAGATCTTCCAACTCCTGGTGTGAAATTCGCGCTAGAAGCGTGGGATTGTTGATCTTGTATCCATTCAGGTGAAGGATCGGCAGAACCGCACCATCGCGAATGGGGCTCAGGAACTTGCTGATGTGCCACGACGTTGCCAGCGGACCCGTTTCGGATTCGCCATCGCCAACGACCGCCGTGACGATCAGATCGGGGTTGTCGAACGCGGCGCCGCAGGCGTGCGAAAGCACATACCCCAGTTCGCCCCCTTCGTGAATGGAGCCTGGAGTCTCGGGCGTGCAATGGCTGCCGATCCCGCCGGGAAAGGAGAATTGCTTGAAGAACTCGCGCAGCCCATTCTCATCTTCGCTCTTCTCGGTATAGATCTCCGAGTAGGTTCCTTCCAGATAGCACGGCCCCAGAACGCCGGGGGCTCCGTGCCCTGGCCCGGCCATGAAGATCATGTCAAGGTCCAGTTTCTTGATCAGCCGGTTGAGGTGGATGTAGATAAATGAAAGGCCAGGGCTCGACCCCCAATGACCAAGGAGACGGTTCTTGATATGTTCCGGCTTTAGCGGCTCCTTCAACAGTGGGTTGTCCAGCAAATAGATCATGCCCAGCGCCAGGTATTTGCAGGCTCGCCAGTAGGCATCGGTCTTTCTGAGTTCCTCTGAACTTAAGGGCGATCCATGAATCGTGGATCGAGCTTGTCCGTAAGCGGTTAGCGAGGCATTCGACTGTACTACTGCTTCTGCAACAGGTGTCATTGATTACGCTCCTTGTTTCCCGGCATTGAATGCGGCACTGATTCGTGATTCCGTCGAGCGATAAACAGCTCGTGCTCCCTGGTGTGGCGCAGACGTTCAATGACGTGCAAGGCAGATGCCATTCGTAAGCGGTTGAGACTAGAGACCAACGACCGCTCAAGGACTGCCAAAATCATGGCAAGTGACAAGCGATTGGCTCAGGATTCCGCGAGCGAGTGTTTTGCCCTCCAGGGTATGCGCTGTCTGGACTGAGACCCATTGGAAATCTTGCGGAACTGATCCTTTCGCCGGTCCGGTGGCATCTATTGGGTCATCGATCGCGAAAAGTATACGAGAGGGCCAACTGGTAATCACCTGCTTACTATTCATCACGGAACCACTTGCACGGCAGAACCAGAGGATCGGAAAACTTCTGAATCAGAAGGTGTTTTCTCCGGGTAGTTCGTTCGGAGCCTTGGCACGCCGAATGCTTCCCATCGAATTGGTTGCGCAAAGACGGACGCCAAACCTCAGGCGAGGAATTCGATTTCGGATTTCGCCTCACCCTCGAAAGGGACACAAGAACAGGCTATAGCTATGGTGCAAGTGTTCTGCGCAGGAGCGGTCCTCGTAACGATGACCCTTATCGTTCAAAGTGCGGGGATGGCCGCTCTCGTCATATGGGCGAGGGTTCATTTGGCTAAGGGAGTTCGAAGTCTTCGCTTGGGTCGTGCCGGTTTGCTTGTGGTGCGTTTCACCAGCCTGATTGTCTGCCTGCATCTCGGGGAAATTCTGTTGTGGGCTAACTTTTTTCGCTGGAAGTGCTTTGCAACGTGGGGATCCGCATTTTACTTCTCGGCCGGCAGCTTCTCCACGGTCGGGTGCGGGGACCTCTTCCTCCCAAGGATTTGGCAAGCTTTGGGTCCGGTGGAGAGCCTCACTGGCGTGTTGATGTGCGGGGTCTCAGCGAGCCTGCTGTTTGCAATCGTGACGCGGCTCGTTGATCGTGATGAAGAAAGTGAGCTGGCGAGAGAGTTCCCGCAAATGGCAGCCTTGGTCGCGCACGGCCAGGCGTCAGGCTCAACAGTTCAAATTTCGTCAAACGGTAAGGTGCCGAAGTAAACGTCTGTGTTACCCCGAGAGAGCCAACTAGCTGTCATGTGCTCACAATTCATCAGGAAACCAGTTGTTCGGCGGAAGTGGGGGCTCAGAAAAACTCTGATTCGGAAGGTGTGCACGTCCGGAGGTTGGTTCGCTGTCTTGGCACGCTGCATGCTTCTCATTGAGTTACGGAAGTCGATCAATCAACCGTACTCAAATCGTTTGATACGCACCTCTGAAAAAATGAAGGAGAGAAAAAGATGAGAAAGAATAGGACAGTCTGGATACTCGTTCTAACACTGCCGATGCTAATCCCAGCAGCGCGGGCGCAGGATGGCACGCAAATGAAGCAGACCGCCGATGAGGCCGACACCTCGCCGAACTCCGATGTACAAAAGAACATGCAAGAATACATCGAGCTCATGCGTACGAATTTGCGACAGCGAAAAGCGGAGAGCCTGGCAGAAGTCATGCAGCTAAACGCTGCTGACGCGGCAAAGTTCTGGCCAATCTACGCTGAGTACGACGCGGAATTGAACAAACTGAATGACTTGCGGGTCGCGAACATTCAAGAATATGCGCGTACATTCGACAAGATAACGGATGAAAAGGCGGACGAACTGATCCGGAATGCAATTGCCTATCGCAAGCAGCGACCGGAACTTGTCGCGAAGTACTATGAACGCGTCAAACAGGCGTTGGGTGCAACCACCGCTGCGCGATTCTTTCAGATTGAAGATCAACTTCTTTCGATCATCGATCTCCAAATTGACTCTTCGCTACCGATAGTTGGCAAGAGCTCGTGACCTTCGGGAAAAAGGAGATCAGAGATGCGAAAAGCGATGATCAAGGCCGCAATACTGCTCGTGGGGTTGGGAGCTGCAATGGCGCCAATCACTGCCGCGGCGACAGATGATAAACAAGTCACCGTTCCAGCCGGGACCCGGATCCTGATACGGATGATAGATTCGGTAAACTCCCGAGAACAAGCGGCCGGCTATCGTTTCACTGCGAGTCTCGAGGCAAATCTGCAAATCGGAGACCTAGTGGTTGCGCCCTTGGGAACAACAGTTTACGGCCGTCTCGCTTCAGCTTCTTCGGCCGGCAGGATGTCGGGGAGTTCCGAATTGACGCTGGAACTGACTGACATCTTAATTGACGGTACGGCCTATCCGCTTCTGACCAGCACATATGAAATCAGGGGGCGCGGAAGAGGCTCGGATACAGCAAAGAAGGTCGTTGGCGGCACAGGTCTTGGCGCGCTCATCGGCGGTTTAGCAGGAGGAGGAAAGGGCGCCGGAATTGGTGCGCTCGCCGGTGCTGCTGGTGGAGCAATCATCGCCGATTCTACAAGGGGTGAGCAACTCTCGATTCCCAGCGAGTCTCTGTTGGAATTCAGGCTCGAGCAACCGGCGCTCCTGCCCGTGAAGAAACAGTTGCAGCCTCGAACCGATTTGCGAGAGTGACATAGAATCCTCTGGATCACACAATACCTCTCGGCGATGCCTAACTGAAGTTGATCGGCTTTGGTTTGGCCGAGAGCATTGATTTAAGCCCCGGCTTCTTGATTCGGAATGTTCTTTGATTGAATCGAATGTCGATGCCCTGAGGCAGCGCCAAATCGCGCGGTAGACTGCTCCCTGGCAACAATCAGCAATTCGTTTGTTGCATCTTGCTCGGCCACCTCGAAAACATACTGTAATCGCGAGGTGGCCTTGTTTGTTTGCGGTTTCGAGGTTGAGCACCAACTGTGCGACCGCATCAGACTCTCTCTCGAGCGCGCAAGAATCGAATCTGCGTCCGAGGATAATGGGCATACGGTCCTGCGAAGGCAGAGCGAGCTAAGAGAAAGTAGTGCGGGCTCGGGGAGTCCTGGTATAAGAACGAATGCCAACACCGCTTTGCCGGCGGAAAGCTGAAACACCCACGGGATGTCACACGGCCTGGCGCTTTTTGAACTACGGAGTGGAGCGTCCCAGAATTCTGTTAAGTTCGTCCCGCGCTAGAAGGTATTCCAGCCGAGCTGATAGTAGTGCTGCCTGTGCGTCGAGGACCTGGGCTCGCGATGCATCGACCTTTGATCCAAGTGCTGTGCCTTGTTTGAACTGGTTTTCGACAAGACGGGAGTTCTCCTCGAATGCATCGAGGGACTCCTTTGCGACATCGATCATCGATTGGGTGGTCTTAAGCCTGTTGTACACCTTCGCGATTTGAACGCCCACTTCTTCCTTCACTCGTTCTGCGTTTTCTTCTGCTTCCGATGTCTCTTTGCTTCGTTCGCGCACCAGGGCTCGTCTTTTCCCGGCGTCGAATAGGTCGTAGCTGAATGCGACGCCGAATGTGCCAAAATTATGATCCAAGAACGATACTCCGTTCTGATAGCTCTGGCGGGCAAATCCTGTAATGTTAGGGATATACTCTGCCTTAGCCGCTCCATATGCGGCACGCGCCTTTGAAAGTTCGGAGTCTGCCTGCTGGACTTCCGGGTTGTTCTTCAACGCTGTCTGAAGCGCTGCCTCGGGAGTTGGAACCTCGACTTCGAAGTCGACCTCGGGATCCAGGATGAGTTTTGTTTCCAGCGGCAGGCCGAGGACATCGTCTAGTTGCGTGGTCAGGTCTGATAGCAGCATGTTGGCAGCCAGCAGAGTCTGCTTAGCCGCGGCCGCTTTTGCGCGGCTCTCAAGCTGTGCAGCTTGGAGCAGGGCGCCCTTCTCCAGTTGCTCCGTGCTTTCTGAGAGGTCTTCATCGCTGGCGCGAATCTCTTCCTCCGCAGCCTTGCACTGCAGTTGTGTCGTCAGAATGTGGTAATAGAGCTCACGCACGCTGAACACAACATTAGTTGAGGTCGCATGCAAGGCTGCTGCGGAGATTCCAACGTCTGCCGCGGCAACTCTGTTTGCGTCGTGGATCTTAATCAGCTGTGTTAGTGGCTGAGCGATCTCTGTACCGCTGGTTTCGAATGTCTTCTCGCCCTGGGGGAGAAATACCTTTGATGAGGGCAGGATACCGCCTCCAGGAGCAGTTCCCAAGGCGCCGGCGGGGATCTCTACCCGTTGCAAGTCATTGACGTGAAAGAGGCTCGACTGATTGGTAATCTTCGCGTAGTAATCCGATCGAGCGCCGCTCAGTTTCTGTCTGTCTGCCTGCAACCGATAGTTCGCGATCTTCACTGCGCGATTGTGATTCAGGGCGAGGGTCATTGCCTCCTGAAGGGAAAGCTTCTGCTCCTGCCCATTCGCAGCGAGGGTCCAAACGAATAGGAAGACCACAATCATCGCGATCGGGTTTGAGATGCAGCCAATCTTACCCATTTTGGTTCTCCTTATTTCTTTGTATTGCTAGGCCGCCGAGGGTTTCCCGGGAACATCGCGTAAATCGCTGTAATTGATAGGAGGCCGTTTCAGCAACAAAACAACAGCGAGGCAAACGATCACGCCCCACGCGCAAAGGATGAAGCCATCGATGATGGCTTGGGTGTAGGCCTGTTGACGAACCTGCATGGCCAACAGGCCGACTGCGCCCGCACTGGCGCCATCGGCTCCGTTTGAGTTGGGAGACATGCCGGCCGAAAGAATCGTGAGCCTCTGCTGAACTGTCCAGTCACCAGCGGAAACATGCAGACCGATGAGGTAGGAATGCAGTTTCTCCCTGGAGCTCAGAAAGTGGGTCATCAGGGAAGCGCCGCATTCACCGCCGAAGATTCTGCAGGTATGGAAATAAGCGGAGAACGTCAATACCCACTGCGGCTTTCCAAGAGCATTGGTGTTGAAGGCCTGCATTATAATATTCGCTAGCAGTCCTGTAAATGCCAACGACTGACCAAAGGCCATGACGATCTGTGACGGAATGAAGTCTATCCGGTCCCAGGCGGAACTCAGGTGCGAGTTCATGATGCAGGAGATCGCGACCAGAGAAAACCCAACCGCCAAAGGCAATCTTGTATCCGTGTGCCGCAACCATAGCGCGGCCAATAGAGCGAGAGGCAACTGGGGGAGGGCTACCACAAGGAGGATGCCGCCGATTTGCTCCGGACGGTGCGAGCGAACGACTCCGAGGAACTGGGGTATAAGGATCACTGTGGTCAGCAGTACAAATCGGAAGCAAATCAGGACCGCCCCCATCAACAGGGTGTCCCCTTCTCGGAGAAAGGGAAGGTCCACAAACGGGTTGGGCATTGCTAGCCGCCGCCCAAATGTAACAAGCAGAAGAAATGCCGCGCTCGACAGCATTGCCACAAATGTTCCAGAGTTCAACCAGTCCAGGCGCTCGCCTTGATCCAATGCGCCATAGAGCAGCGCAAGTCCCAAGCTGGCATAGAGGAAGCTCATCCATTTCGATAGGAAGTCTTTGCCGGCGTGAGGCGGGGATGGAGGGATGCCCACATAAATGAGCCACATCATCAGTGGAGTCGCTAAAGCCGTAGTGTAGAAATCCCAGCGCCACGAAAGGTGTTGCATAAAGAATGCATGAAGAGGGATTGCGCTGTTCGTTGAAAAATCGATGCCGGATGCATACAAGCCGATCGCAAAAATGGAATACTGCACCGGCAGATTGCGCAATATGAAGCTCAAAGCAAGTGGATAGAAGCTTCCGGAAGTGATGCCCGCGACGATTTCAAATGCGATCATGACGGGAAGGTTGGGCGCGAATGGAATAAGGATAGAGACGGGCACTAGAATGCCGGCGCAAATAAGAAGAACCTTTCGCCAGCCGAAGATGCCGCCAAGATA
>Ga0335069_10001984_pt1 | contig 32140 bp, 34 predicted proteins | sample Lox_Sample_11_FD_206714 | JGI IMG/M metagenome (GOLD analysis project Ga0335069, IMG submission 206714) | Soil microbial communities from Loxahatchee National Wildlife Refuge, Florida, United States - Lox_Sample_1.1 | ecosystem: Environmental > Terrestrial > Soil > Wetlands | place: USA...
ACCGGACTCCACCTACCCCTTACTGAACTTTCGCGGTCGTCGCTGCCACCGCCACTTCTACTGGCTTCTCCTTCTTTTCCTTCGGAGCCAAGAACTTCTTCACGTTCAGCAGCGGACGCGCCAGCGACGCATTATAGCCGCTCCATGGATCGTCATTCTCCGCCTCACGCTCGAACTGCGCGCGCATGCTCTCCATCTTCGAATCCAGGTCGTCGAGATAGTGCAGCATCAACGCCTCGGGAAACATCGGCAGCTTGGGCGACCCGAACTCGTAATGCCCGTGATGGCTGATGATCATGTGCTCGAGCAAAATCTTCAGCTCCGGCGAAAAGCCCGGCACCTGCGCGATTTTCGCGTGTAGCATTTCCAGTTCGATGATCATGTGCCCGAGCAACTGCCCCGACGTGGTGTACGAAATCGAGCGCGAATACGACAGCTCGTGCAGCTTACCGATGTCATGCAAAAACGCGCCCGAGAGCAAAAGGTCGCGGTCGATCTGGGGATAATTCCGCGCCGCCAGGTCGCAAACTTTGAACAGCGACACCACGTGGTCGAGCAATCCGCCGACAAACGCATGATGTAGCGACTTCGCCGCCGGAGCGTTCTTGTACCGAAACTCAATCTCCGGATCGGCCATGAACGCCTTGATCAATGCTTTCAACTGCTCGTTCTGGAACGAATCGACAAACTCGCCGACCGTGCGCCAAAGGGCATCAACGTCTTTGTCGGTCTTCGGCAGGTAGTCGGAAAAATCGACTTCGTGCTCCTCGCACTTGCGCACCTTGTGAATCGTGAGCTGGAAGCGGTTGTTGTACTTGTTCAGCAGGCCCTTCACCTTGATGAAGTCGTCCTGCTCGAACGTGTCGAGACACTCGTGCACGTTGTCCCATATCTTGGCCTCGATCTGGCCGGTGCGGTCGGCCAGCGTCAGTGCGATATAAAGGTCGCCGGTCTTTTTCGGCTTGATCTGCTTCGAGGCGACCACAAACGTGGTGGTGATCACCTGGTTCTCGTGCTGCGCGCAATCGCGAAGGAAGAAGTCTTTCATAATTCCTAACCCAGTGGCCCGATCTTGTGGGTGAGCGGCTAATCGTAGCAGGAGCAAGGGGATTGGCAACAGTGGGCAGATCACCTAATGGAAGGAAGAAGGCCGAAGGATGAAGGACGAAGTAGGCCGGGGCGAACCCAAGGTCATCGTAGTCTTGGATCACGTTCGACTGAACAGACTGGCCTTGGCAATCGACAGTAATCTGTTCCTCCAGCCTGTACTGCCATAATCATCCCAAAATGTCTTTGCGATGGTTAGTGGAAGTGCGCAAGAATGCTCCGACGTGGCCGTACCCGTCTCTTTTGTCGGCGTTGGCGTTCCTAAGTGCGTTTGCCATAGACGCAAAGCCGCTTTGGAGCTCTAATGCTCCGCCGGAAGTTTCACCTCCGACGAAATAGCAACATCGTTCCTACATCTGCCAAAAGAATGCAGATGTGGGGCGCCATCGCTCCTGCTTACAGTTGGCTATAGCATTCCGCCGCTATTGAGAGTCAGCTTTTCCAGTGCGATCTCAAGCTTCACGATCGCTTCTTCCAGCTTGGGATGCTCGTGCAATTCTCCACGCAACGAATGCAGCAGGTTGCGGGCTTCGGCTACGTTCTGCGCGGCTACGGCTTGGCGATCTTCATTCCGGGGCACTTTCTCATCAGACATCGGTTACCCTCGCGCTCATTCTACTGCGGCTTTTGATATCCTGAAGGTTCATCCCAGCCGCATTGGGGCTTTCTGACATGTCCGACCCTCGTATTCCGGATTCCAACATCGATTCCGCCCCCGAAGAGCAGTCGTTTGGCGACGTGCTTAAGCAGTTCGAGGAAAGCCATCGCCGCCCGAAGTCCGACGACAACCGCCAGCTCGAAAGCACCGTCATCAAGGTCTCGGCCGACACGGTTTACCTCGACATCGGCTACAAGTCCGAGGGCATTCTGCCGATCGACGCCCTGCGCGGCGAGACGGTAAAGCCTGGCGACAAGCTGCTGGTCTCGGTCAAAGGACGCGATCCCGAAGGCTATTACGAACTCTCGCGCGGCAAGGTCGCGCGGCCGACCGACTGGGCTTCGCTCGAACGTGCCTTCAACGACAAGTCCACCATTATGGGTAACGTGACCGGCGCGATTAAAGGCGGCGTTACGGTCGATATCGGCGTGCGCGCCTTCATGCCTGCTTCTCGCAGCGCGACCAAAGACGCCGCGGAACTCGAAAAGCTGGTCGGCTCGGAAATCAAGTGCCGCATTATCAAGCTCGATGTGGCCTACGAAGACGTCGTGGTCGATCGCCGCGCGGTGATCGAAGAAGAGGAGCGCGCCGGCAAGGAACGTCGCTACTCCGAACTACGCGAGGGCGACATCATCAACGGCGTGGTGCGTAGCCTCACCGATTACGGAGCCTTCGTCGATATCGGCGGCGTTGACGCCCTGCTGCACGTCAGCGACATCTCGCGCACGCGCATCAACAACCCCGCCGACGCACTTGCGGTCGGCCAGCAGATCGAAGCGCAGGTGCTCAAGATTTCGAGCGAGGGCGATAAGCGACGCATTTCGATCGGCATGAAGCAGCTTGCGCCCGATCCGTGGACCACTGCTGCCGACAAATACAAGCCCGGGGAACGCGTCCGCGGCACGGTCACGCGAACGACTGACTTCGGGGCGTTTGTCGAAGTTGAGCCTGGACTCGAGGGTCTCATTCACATCTCCGAACTGTCGTGGACGCGCAAGGTAAAACGTGTCGCCGACGTCGTCAAACCTGGCGATACCGTAGAAGCCGTCGTTCTCAGCGTGAACGTCGCCGAGCGGAGGCTGTCGCTTGGACTAAAGCAAGCGTTAGGAGATCCCTGGGCTGAAGCCGCACAGAAATTCCCGGTCGGCTCGCAAGTTTCCGGTCCGGTCACGAACATGCAGAAGTTTGGTGCGTTCGTGCAGGTTGCCGAAGGCATTGAGGGCATGGTGCACGTATCGGACATCACCGCCGAGCGCCGCCTTAATCATCCAAGCGACATGCTCAAAGTCGGACAGGTGGTGCAGGCGCAGGTGCTTGCCATCGATCCCGAAAAACGCCAGATCAAGCTCGGCATGAAGCAACTGATTCCGACCGGGCTAGACGAATACCTCGAAGAGCACAAAGTCGGCGACGTTGTAACCGGACGCCTGATCGAGGAATCCGGAGACCAGGCGAGTGTCGAACTCGGCGAAGGCATCCAGGCGACCTGCCGAATCGCTGGGCAAACCTCCAAGGCCGCTGCTGAACCAGCTCAACCAGCGAAGGCTGACCTGTCGTCGCTCAGTTCGATGCTGCAAGCGCGCTGGAAGGGCGCTGTGCCCGGACCAGTGAAGGTCGAGGCTGCGCGCGCCGGCCAGATCCGTAGTTTCCGTATCGCCAAGCTCGATAAGGCGGCGAAGAAGATCGAGCTGGAGTTGGCGTAGTCTGCAGCAGTTCTCCCTCACTTCCCACAACGCTCGGGATTCGTCGCAACTTCGACACCATAGGAGATTACGCACGGGGAGCTGGATTACTGTCTTCAAAGAAAGATTGAGTACGACACCCGTAACATCGCAAACCTGAGCTACTTCGCCCGTAGTAGCAGCACCGGCACGCTGAGATTGTGCTGGACGCGGGAGGCCGTGGTGCCGAGGAAGAGGTCGGCGAGGAAGCGGTGTCCGTGGGTGGACATGGCAACGAGGTCGCAGCGGCGCTCGATGGCGCACTTAACGATTTCGGTAGCGGGAACGCCGAAGGCGAGCACGCTCTCTACGTCAATGCCCGCAGCTTCAAATTCCTCGCGGATCTTGCGCAGGTACTCGGTATCCTCGGTGATTTCAGGGCTGACGGCGTCAGGGCCATAGGTGCGGGCGGCCCATCCGTCGGCCACGTGCAGCAGGACGACGTGCGATTGTGCGAACAGCGCGAGCTTCTTGACGTGCTCGATGATGGCGCGATCGGTGGGATTGCCGTCGAGGGTGACGAGGATCGTCTGGTAGAGCGCGACGCGAGTTGGAGTGTCAGCGGTCATTAGTCATCGTCCGACGATCACGCTCCAGGCGGCGCGCAGGGAGTCGGGCACGCCGTAGATGTCCATGGCGGTGATGAGGATAGCACTACCCCAGCCGGTGATCATCAGGAACCAGCCATTGCGCCAGCGCCCCATGTGCTTTCGGGAACTGGTGAAGTGAAGCAGCGGAAACATAGCGAACGGAAGCTGTAAGGCGAGCACGACTTGGCTCATGACGAGGAGGTCGGTGACGCTCGAATCGCCGCGGAGCCCGATGATGAGCACCGCGGGGAGAATGGCCATGACCCGGGTGATAAGGCGGCGCACCCATGGCTGCATGCGCCAGTGCATGAAGCCTTCCATGACAACCTGGCCAGCGAGTGTACCGGTGATGGTGCTGCTTTGTCCGCTGGCCAGCAACGCAATCGCGAACAGCGTGCTGGCGATGGTGGTGCCGAGCAAAGGGGCGAGCGTGAGATAGGCGACGCGGATCCAGTCGCTATCGGCGGTGAAGTGGACGATGTGTCCGCCGGGAATGGCAACGCTCTCCTTGCCGTAGAAGACCATCGCGGCCAGAACGAGGATAGCGGCGTTGACGAAGAACGCGATCGTTAACGCGACCGTTGAGTCAATGGTGTTGAAGCGAACCGCGCTGCGGATTGATGCTTCGTCTTGCTGAAGCTTGCGGCTCTGGACGAGGGCGGAATGTAAGTAAAGGTTGTGGGGCATCACGGTGGCGCCGATGATGCCGATCGCCAAGAACACCATGCCGGCGTTTCCGAGGTGGGGCGAGAGGAAGGCGTGTCCCATTTCGATGAAGCTGGGGCGGGTTTCCGGCAGCACGAAAAGCTCGAAGAAGTAGCAGACAGCGATGGTTCCGATGAGCACGAGCACCATCGACTCCATGCCGCGGATGCCGAAGCGCTGCATCCCGAGCAGCAGGAGGACGTCGATGCCGGTGATGATGACGGCCCAGAACAGCGGAATGTGGAAGAGCAGGTTGATGGCGACAGCGCTGCCAAGGACTTCGGCGAGATCGCAGGCGCCGATGGCGAGTTCGCTGAGCATCCAGTTGGGCCAACGCGTCCAGCGCGGGTACCAGTCGCGGCAGCATTGGGCGAGGTCTTTTCCCGTCACGACACCAAGGCGTGCGGATATGACCTGCATGAAAATCGCCATCACACTGGCGAGTCCGACGACCCAGAGTAGCTGGTATTTGAACTGAGCTCCGGCCTGGAGGTCAGTGCCCCAGTTGCCAGGATCCATGTAGCCGACACTGACCAGAATGGCTGGACCGACGAAAGCGCGCCATTTTTCCCAGAATCCAGCATCGTGGCCCGGCACCGCGACGGAACCATGCACGTTCTCGAGCGAGCGGCGCGTCGCAATGTCTTCAGTGTGGCTCATGGGAAAGCGGGTGATTTCTTCCCACGCCATCGTATCGCACTCGACCGCGCAACTTAAATGCGAGTGCATCCGTCCTGCCGGAAAACCGCTGGTGACCAGTCGCATCCAAGCTTCCGTAGGAAGTATTAAGAAGATACGGGAGTGGTGACTTATGCGAAAAGTTCTGGTTCTGGCGTTGCTGGCGGGCTTGACGAGCTTCTGCTTCGCGGAACAAACCAAGACAGATGTCGATGAACGGCTGGATAGCGCGGCGAAAGTTCTGCGAGAGGTGGAGAACGCGCCGGATCACGGGATTCCGAACGAGGTGCTGAGTGGCGCCAAGTGTGTAGCCGTCGTGCCCAGCATGATCAAGGGTGGATTCATCCTCGGCGGACGCCATGGCCGAGGCGTGGCAACCTGCAAGCTGCCGAACGGCCACTGGAGTGCGCCGTCGTTCTTCACCGTCACGGGCGGAAGCTGGGGAGCGCAGATCGGCGTGGAAGACGTGCAGTTGGTAATGATGATCATGAACGACGAGGGCATGCGTCATCTGCTGAGCGATAAGTTCCAGATCGGCGGGGAAGTGTCGGCGTCGGCCGGTCCGTTGGGCCGCGAAGCTTCGGCCAACGCGGGCTGGAAGATGAACACGGAAATTCTGACCTACTCGCGCTCAAAGGGCTTGTTCGCGGGTGTCGATCTCGGCGGAACGCAGGTGGAGCGCGACGGCGATTCCACGAAGGCGTTCTATGGCAAGGATCTGTCGAACACAACCGTGCTCGATGGCAAGGTTCCGGCTCCGGCAGCGGCGCACACCTTCCTGGCGGCGGTCGCCCGAACCAAGGGCGAAGCGGTGGCCAAAAAAGACGAGAAGAACGCGAAGAAAGAAGCGAACAGTGATCAGCAGCGGTAGAGCGTTCGATTTCGGGGCAAAGAGGCGGGCCAACCAGCCCGCCTTTTCTATTGCGAACCATGCCTGCAGTCTCTTGCTTTGGAACTCCTTGCACGATTAACGATTCCTGTTTGACATTTGGAATCCCGCGCACCTACCCTGATCGTTCGAGAAAATCATGCGAGTCCTGGTAATCGGCAGCGGCGGCCGCGAGCACGCCATCGTCTGGAAACTGAAGCAGTCGCCGAACGTGAAGGAAGTGTTCTGCGCGCCCGGCAACGCCGGCATTTGCGACGACGCGGAGTGCGTCTTCGCCGACCTGAAGAGCGTGGATTCGCTGGTGCAGGTGGCGAGCAAGCTGCAGCCCGACATGACGGTCGTCGGCCCGGAATTGCCGTTGTCGCTGGGCGTCGTGGATGAGTTCCAGCGGCGCGGGTTTCGCGTGTTCGGCCCGACTGCGGCGGCGGCGCGGCTGGAATCGAGCAAGATTTTCGCCAAGGAGTTCATGCAGCGCCATCACATCCCAACGGCGCATTACGCGATTTGCACTTCGACGGAAGAGATTAAGGATGCGCTGCCGCATTTCAGTCCGCCTGTCGTAGTGAAGGCCGATGGGCTGGCGGCGGGCAAGGGCGTGATCATCGCGAAGTCGCGAGACGAGGCAGGGCTCGCTGCCGTCGATATGCTGAGCGGCAAGATGCTTGGCGAGGCGGGGCGGCGCGTGGTGCTGGAAGAGTTCCTCGAGGGTGAAGAGGTTTCGTTCCTCGCGATCTGCGATGGAGAGCGGGCGATTCCGTTGGTGGCGGCGCAGGATCACAAGCGCATCGGTGACGGCGACACCGGCCCGAACACTGGAGGCATGGGCGCCTACTCGAGCGCGAACGTGCTCGATCCGAAGATGGGCGACTGGATCCTGAATCACATCACGAGGCCGGTAGTGCAGGCGATGAAGAGCGAAGGTGCGGAGTATCGCGGCGTGCTCTACTGCGGGCTGATGATGACCGCGCGCGGTCCGATGGTGCTGGAGTTTAATTGCCGCTTTGGCGATCCGGAGACGCAACCGATATTGATGCGTCTGGAGAGCGACCTGCTGGGCGCGTTTATCGCGTCGGCGGAAGGACGACTGAGCGAGGGCGATTTGAAGTGGTCGCCGGAACCGACGGTCTGCGTGGTGATGGCGTCGAAGGGATATCCGGATGCGCCCGACCTAGGGAAAGTGATTCATGGCCTGGACGCGGCTGAAGCGGTGCATGGAGTTAAGGTGTTTCACGCGGGCACGCGCAAGATGGGCGACGAGTATGTGACGAACGGCGGGCGCGTGTTAGGCGTAACGGCGAAGGCGGGGGACCTGAAATCGGCGGTGGCGCTGGCGTACGAAGCGGTCGGCAAGATTAGCTTCGACGGCATGCAGTTCCGGAGGGACATCGCGAAACGCGGACTGAAATAGATGGCACTGGGGATCAGCTTCGAGGACCTGTTGCGCTACGACGAAGAACAACTGCAAAAGTGGCACGAGTTGTTCGCCAGGCGTCCTCACCTGCTGAAGCTGGAAGCTTCACCCACTGAAACCGTCGCAACCCTAGTCTTCCATATTTTCACCGCGGAGTACCGCAGCGCACAACGATTGCTCGGGGAAGAGATGACTCCGAACGCGGAGTTCAAGCACGCGACGGCCGATGAGTTGTTCGCGATCGCCGAGGAAGCCCATCGAAAGATACGGCACTACCTGGCGAGCGCCAGCACGGTCTCGATGGAAGAGTTAAGGACGTTTCCGAGCACGACACTGGGCGAATTCACGGCCACTCCAAAAAAATTACTTATGCACCTATTAGTTCACAGCATAAGACACTGGGGTCAGATGGCGCGGATCCTGCGCGAGAGCGGGCAGCGAGCAGACTTCAGCCACGACGTGTTGTTCTCGAAGGCGGTTCAGTAACGCATTGTGATGTGCGTGCGCGACCGGAGTGGTCGAGATCACAAGTTCTACGAAAATCGGTAGTTCAAGTCTTGCGGGAATCCGAGAAATTGGACAACGGCGTTGTTACAGTTCTGCTAAATCCAATGTTAACAACAGGAAAGGGATGGCATCAGGATTGCACAAGTGAGATTGCGCATTTGTGCATCGACTGAGAGGTCGATGTTAACAACAAGTTCGCTTCGCTTGATTGGGTGACCACGCGGTCACCCTTTTTTATTGCTGCGTTACGGACGTGCCGTTTCGCAGAGCGGCTGCAGTAGCTGTGCTGTGGCCGGACTGTAAGTCATGAAAATCGAGACCGCTCGGAAGGAATTCGAAGACCGTTTTTATGCCTGGGCAAAAGAACAGGCGGCGGCAGAGTTCGAAGGCGGATATCCTCTTCAGCAGCGAATCCGAGCCAGCGACGTCCTCCGCGCTATTGAGATTGTTCAATTCCTGAACAAACCGGAAGGACTCCATCTCACGCTTGTCTGCATTCGTCGCGTGCACTCGCAGGCGGCCGCGCGCGCGGCGGAGCCCGTTACAGCCGAGGACGAAGCGCTGTTTGGGCGGTATCGTGCGTCGCACTCGGTACCCAGCCGCGAAGAAATCAGGATCCGCGGTTGGGACAAGCCCCAAGAGCACTTCTTTGCCATGATGGAAGTAACGAAGTTGGCTTACCCGCTTTTGCGGGGCAGAATGCCCGTGTCGCCGCAGCCTCTGGATATGCCGGCCGGACTGGTAGAAAAGGTAAAACAAGCGGTTGCCGGCCAAGACTTATCCAAAACCTTCACGCCGTTGAGCAGGCTCCCCAAAGAGGAACGCAAAGCCCGGGATGCGCAAGTGCTGAAAGAATACGAACGTTTCAAAATTGACCGGAAGGCACTTCGCTCGGCGGTGACGGCCGAGCTCTCAAGAAGTTTAGGGGCTAAGCGAAAGAAAGAAACCTCTCGCGAGGACAACTACGAAGTGCCGGTGGGGCCATGGATTGTCAGCACCATGGTGGACTTTGGATCGGGCGGTCTGGGCGGTTTTCAGTTGCGTTACTCGCAGGGGATTCGACATTCGAGCGGTGAGGCGCTTACTCACCATCCGACCTTGGCCGTGACTTCTATGAGCTGGCTGGGGCCGGGCGTTGCTTGGTGGGATCTGCTTACAAATGACAATCTCGAAGAAGCCGCAGTTGTGATGAGCATTCTTTGCACGCGGTTCGTTGAAGCCACCCGTTCGTTGTTGCGCGGACTGCAGTAGCCGACGCCGCCACAACCGGGCGAGTTCGACCGAGTTACCGAGGTGCCGTTTCGTGCGGTAGTGGGAACAGATAAGCTGGCTCTGGTGTCTAGACAGATATGGCGTCGCTGTGGCGAATGCGGAGCAGGCGGATTAGCCGGATCGACATGACGGCGTTTGCCGCCGTCTTGATCGTGCTGGTCAGCATAATGCTCATCTACGATCTGATGTTTATGCACTTCGATCCCGTTCCGCATTGGTGGCCTGTAGCAACGCACGCGACAGCAATGCCCAATGCACTGAAAGACGATGCGATCCGCGTGGCTATCATTCGCGACGATTTGGTCTTCATAACTGAGGATGATAGGACCATGCGGCAGATACCACTCGCGGAACTCCAGCATAGATTGCTTGAAAAGGTCGCAGCCGGATCGGAAAAGAAGGTCTATATAATCGTCGATCCTCACCTACCTTACAGACACGTGAAGCCGGTGATTGACTCCATTCACGACGCGGGAATCGAAGACATCGCGTTCCTGGTTCAATAGGCTAAACAGCCGGTCCAGCATCGTGCTTGCCATTCCCATCACATCTCCCCTCATCTCTCCGCACAGTGAATGGTGACAGCGAATACTGCGCGCCGCTTCGGCGTGTGGTTCTCTACGCGTAACGGCTCTCCCGCCGGGCCGCTCACGATAGTTGAAACAGACAACCAAGTCTGTTCTACACACAGGAGCGATCATGACCACAGCCACTGCTTCCCCCGAAGCTGCCGACAAGAAAGCCGATTTAGCCGGACCGGGCATCGGAAACTACACCGAACTGGAAAAGATTCTTCCCAAGAATTATCAGTCGATCCTCGATATTCGCGAGACGCAGGAGGCGATCTTCCATCTGCGGCGTTACATCGAGGACAATCTCTGCCGCGAACTGAACCTGATGATGGTACAGGTTCCGCTGATCGTGGACGTCGAGTCGGGTGTGAACGACATGCTCGACCGCGACGGATCGCGCACGCCCGTGGGGTTCCACATTTCGAATGACAAGGGCAAGCACCCCGTCGACGCCCAGGTGGTGCAAGCGGCTACGAAGTGGAAGAGAGTGGCGCTGAAGGAGTTCAAGTGCAAAGTGGGCGAGGGCATCTGCACCGACATGCGCGCAGTGCGGAAGGATTACTTCCTCGATCACGATCACTCGGCCTATGTCGATCAATGGGATTGGGAGCGCGTGATTGGCGAGGAGAACCGCAGCCTGCGGTTCCTCGAGCTGGTGGTGCGGCGCATCTGGAAGGTGATCGTCGGCGCGGAGAAGTTCGCGCAGGAGATGTTCCCGAAGTTGAGGGACGACCGCTTCCCGAATTTGCCGGAAGAGCTGACGTTCCTGCATGCCGAAGACATCCTTGAGATGTATCCGGACTTGCCGCGCAAGCAGCGCGAGACGAAGGTGCTCAGGGAGTATTCTCCGGCAATCTTCATTATTGGCATCGGATGGCCGCTGAAGGATGGGTTCCCGCATGAGAATCGCGCGGCCGATTATGACGACTGGGTCACTGAGACGGCGCATGAATCGGGCAAAGAGACGCACGGGCTCAATGGCGACATTCTCGTGTGGAACCCAGTGACCAAGCGGCGGCATGAACTGACGTCAATGGGTATCCGCGTAAACGATGTAACGCTAAGGAAGCAGCTTGAGATGGCGAAGCTGCTGGACAACCTGAAGTTCCCGTATCACCAGGCCATCATGAACCACGAAATTCCGCTGTCGATTGGCGGCGGTATCGGTCAGTCGCGCACGCTGATGCTCCTGTTGCGCAAGGCGCATTTGGGAGAGGTGAGCGTGACGGTGTGGCCGAAGATTTTGAAGGAAATGTGCGCGAAGAAAAACATCTTCGTTCTGGAGTAAGTCGTTTTCCGCTCGGACCCGAGTTCCAGGAGCCACGATGCGAACGCAACATCGTGGTTTCCTCGGATCCGGACCCCATCTCGACCAGCGAAACATTGCGGGCTCCCAGCCGCGAAGTCGCCGCACTGGGCCGAAAACGAGGCAAGCCATGCGAACCAGTAGAGTCAAAGACTTTCTCGATACCAACCGAATTCAGTACTCCTCCATCGTCCACCCCACTTCTTACACTGCCCAGGGAACGGCGGCATATGCGCATGTTCCCGGCAAGGAACTGGCGAAGACGGTCATCGTCCGGGTCGACAGCCAGCTAGCGATGGTCGTGCTGGCGGCTTCGGCACAGCTCGACTTGGGCGCGATCAAACGGATGTCGAAGGCGCGGACCGTGACCCTCGCCGCTGAACCGGAATTCGAGTTCAAGTTTCCGGATTGCGACCTTGGTGCGATGCCGCCGTTCGGCAATCTCTACGGCATGCCGGTGTATGTGGACGAGTTCCTGACGTACGACAAGGAGATCGCCTTCAACGCCGGATCGCACAGCGAACTGGTGCGGATGACCTACGAGGACTTCGAGCGCCTTGTCAATCCGATCGTGGGGCACTTCTCGCTGTCGCAGGTACGAACCAGCGCGTGAGGGGCGGGAGTCATTCTCGGGCTACGCTGCCGGCGATAAGTGTGCGCGAGCCTTGCGAGCTGTAGCCGGCAAGTACGACGGGCGCTACCGGCCCAAAACGAACAAAAGTGTGCTTTCGGGGTGCGACAACGCCCAGATGCGAGCCATTTCAAGCAGGACGATCAACATTCCCAGGGTGAAGTAAATGTTGCGAGCCGCTTCGGTGCTCAGCATGGGCGCACGAATGCCACGCTGACGGAAGGCCACGACGAGCACTCGTTCGTGCTGCATGATGTAGTCGGCGACGGGGCGGTGGAAGGCCGCGATCAGAAATCCCAAGAACAGCCGCAGGAGCTCGAATGCCATGATGTCCTCATGCTAGTCGGCTGATTCTGGCGGCTCAATCCGAGGAACACCCTAGCGACCTTCTCTGCCAAAATCGCGCCGATGCGTCGTGCCCCACTTGTCATGGAACCACTGGCGCGGGCCGCCGTCAATAGTTCTCGCGTGCTACAATTTAAGGCAGTTCCCGCCATGAATTCCGATCTTGCGAAACTGATCGAGTTGCAGAAGGTCGACGCCGAAATGGCGCGCCTACAGGCGGAAATTGCCGCCCTTCCCAAAAAAGTTGCAGCCATCGAAGCCAAGCTGGCCGGGTCGAAAGACCGCGCCGAAAAGGCAAAAGCCGCGTTGAAAGCTGACGAAATCGCCCGTCGCAAGCACGAATCCGATATTGAGGCGCAGCGCCAGAAAATCTCGAAATACCGCGACCAGATGCTCTCGGTGAAGACCAACCAGGAGTACCAGGCGCTGGGGCACGAGATTACGTTTGCCGAGCAGAACATCGGCAAGCTGGAAGACAAGATTCTCGAGACGATGGTGGACGCCGACAGCAAGAACGCGGAATTGAAGCGAGCGGAAGGCGATCTGAAGGCGCACACGTCCGAAATCGAGAAAGAGAAGGCGATCGCAACCCAGCAGACAGCGGCTGATGAGAAGTTGATGGCCGAAGCCAAGAGCCAGCGCGACCAGATTCGGGGAGCCATCGATTCCGACACGCTGCGGCATTACGACCGGGTCTTGAAGTTCCGCGGCAGTGCCATCGCCGAGGCGATCGACCATCGTTGCAGCGCTTGCCAGGTGCTGTTGCGGCCGCAGGTCTACAACGAGCTCCGTAGTACTGAAAAATTCATAACCTGCGACTCCTGCCAGCGCATCCTTTATTACGACCCGGCTCACGACTCGAACCCGATCCCGCCCAAGGCGGTGGACATCGCGGCGGAAGAGACCGAACAGGCCGGCAACGTAGCAGCCCAGTAACCGCTTCCAGAAGGAGGGGTTATGTTTCGTTTCCTCGGTGTTTCCTTCCTTATCCTGGCGACACTTTCCTCTGCTTATGGGCAACGGTCGGGCGGCAGTTCCGGTGGATCGCCAACCAGCGGCGGTACCACGGGCACTCCTACTTTCACCAGGCCTGCGATTCCAGATCAGCCAGTCCAATTGCAGGTGCGTATCACCTGGCCGGACAACCGCACCGTTTCTGACCCGGTACGTGTGTATCTGCTGACCTCCACGAACTCTGACGTGTGGGACACGTTCAACAAGGGCGACGGGATGGTGATTTTTCAGAATGTGTATGCGGGACGCTATCGTCTGAAACTCGAGGGCGATTCGATCAAGGAAGTCGTCACCGATGTATTCGAGATTGACACGCGGGCCAGGTCCACGATCCAGTGGGTCACGGTACGGCCCAAGACACCCGAGACTACCGATGCTACTCCGAACTCTGGAACGATGGTCTCCGCCGTGGAGTTGAATGCACCAGCGAAAGCCAAGTCTGAATACGAGAAGGGTCTGGAGGCTCTGGCGAAGGGCGACCTGAAAAATGCGGCAGACAGATTTCAGAAGGCAATTGAGATTTATCCCAAGTACGGATTGGCGTGGAGCAACCTCGGCCTGGTGCGAATTCGCCTGAAAGATGAGACGGGTGCGCGAGAAGCATGGACGAAGGCAATTGAGGTGGATGACAAACTGCCATCGGCTTACCTGAACCTGGCCACGCTCGACATTCGCGACCAAAAACTGGAAGACGCACGGGTCAAAATCGATAAGACGCTACAGATCGATCCGACGAACGGGGAAGGGCTGACCATGCAGGCACAACTGCAGCTTCTTTCCGGACAATATGATCAAGCGGTCGCGACGGCGCGGAAGGTGCACGAGATGCCGCATCAAGGGTTGGCTCAGGTGCACCTGATCGCGGGTGATGCCCTGCAGCACGAGGGCAAGATCACTCAAGCGCTGGCGGAATACGATTTGTATTTGAAGGAAGATCCGGATTCGCCCAAAGTTGCACAAGTTCGCGCCGCAATGGCACAGTTGCAGGCGCGGGTGCAAAACTCACAAAAGAACAACACCAACTGAAAAACGAACCCCAACATCCAGTTGTGACGATTACCCAACGCGCGGCTTTGCGCCTGCGCCATGGACACGTATGGGTGTACCGTTCGGACCTGAGCCGCGTGCCCGAACTGAAACAGGGAGCGCTGGTCAGCGTAAGCGACGAGCGCGGGAACCTGATCGGGACCGCCTTTTACAGCACTTCGTCGCAAATCGCTTTGCGGATGATGTCAAGCGGGCCGGTATCAAATGTCGAGGAATTGGTGCGCGAGCGGATTCGCAATGCGATTCGGCTGCGGAGCGAATGGGTCGAGAACAGCGACAGCTACCGGCTCGTCTTCAGCGAAGCTGACCAACTTCCGGGGCTAGTGGTCGACAAGTATAACGACATCGTTACGGTGCAGTTTCTGACGCAGGCGACCGACCAGGAGTGGTTCCGGAAGGCGCTGGTCGAGACGGTGCAGGAAGAGGTTAAGCCCGCAGCCATTATCGAAAGGGTAGAAGAGCGGATTCGTGAACTGGAGCAGTTGCCGGGGAGAGAGTCGGGGGTAATTGCCGGTGAGAAGACTGCGACGATTTTCCAGTTGAACGGCGTGAGGTTTCACTTCAGTGCTCTCGAGGGGCAGAAGACGGGAGCCTTCCTCGATCAGCGCGAGAACTATGCCGCGGCTACGAAGTATGCGCATGGCGAAGCCATGGACGTGTTCACGTACCAGGGCGGATTTGCGCTGCACCTGGCGCGAAAATGCGAGCACGTGACGGGAGTGGACGTATCGCGCGCCGCACTTGAAACCGCGGAAAAGAACGAGGCGCTCAATCGCGATCAGAACAAGAATGAAATCGAGTGGATGGAGGCGAATGCGTTCGACCTGCTGAAGGACTACGCTAGTGCGGGAAAGCAATACGACACAATCGTGCTCGATCCACCGGCATTCGCGAAGACGAAGAAAGACGCCGGTTCGGCACTACGGGGTTACAAGGAAATCAATCTGCGGGCGCTCAAGATGCTTCGTCCCGGGGGAATCCTGGTAACGTGCAGTTGTTCGCATCACGTGAGCGAAACAGACTTCATGGACATGTTGCGCGATGCGGAGTCCGACGCGCGGCGTGTGGTGCGCGTTCTGGAGAACCGTGGGCAGGCCAAGGACCATCCGGTACTGCTGGGGGTTCCGGAGACGGCGTATCTGAAGTGTGTGATATTGCAGGTGTGAGCATGATTGAGACTGAGGTACCATATGCGGGCACGTTCCAAGCAGCAGAAGCAATCCTTTCTCGATGCTCTCTGGCACGCCAGCGTCACGTTTAGACTCCTCATCCTCTGCACGCTTGGGATAGGTTACTTTTTTGTGAAGTTCCCATTGCTACTCCTTGCACTTCTGCTCTGTGGACTCGCGTACTCCATCTGCCGCATTATCAAAGACCATGGCGGACACACGCACCGCCTGCTGTATCTCCCGCCGAGCAAGGAACAAACAGAAGGCAGCCAGATTGGTATAATCAGGGATTGTCCTTATGTCTAAGAACGCAATAGATAGAGGCCGGAAGCCGCGCCTGATCCGCTCCACTACCGTGCTCTCGGTTCGCAAAGACGGCAAGGTGGTGATGGCGGGAGACGGCCAGGTCACGCTCGGCGAGCACGTCATCAAGCACAACGCGCGCAAGGTCCGGCGCATGTACAACGAGAAGATCCTGGCGGGATTCGCCGGTTCTACGGCCGACGCCTTTTCGCTTTTCAGCCGTTTCGAAGCCAAACTGGAGCAGTATCACGGAAACCTGGGCCGCGCCGCGGTCGAGCTTGCCAAAGATTGGCGCACCGACAAGGCGCTCCGGCATCTCGAAGCGCTGCTGCTGGTCGCCGACACCACGCAGACTTTTTTGATCAGCGGACAGGGCGACGTCATCGAACCAGAGAGCGGGATTGCGGCGATCGGCAGCGGCGGTCCGTTTGCGGAATCGGCGGCACGCGCACTGGCGGAAAATACACAAATGCCGGCGCGCGCGATTTCCGAGGCAGCGATGAAGATCGCCGGCCAGATGTGCATTTATACGAACGAGACGTTTGTGATTGAGGAATTGTGATTTCGGTCGTTAGTTGTTGGTTGTTGGTCGTCCGCAAATTCGCTAACCAGCGATGACCAGCTAACGACACAGTACCGAGGACTAACGACTGGTTTTATGGCTGGCTATTCGGGAACGCCGCTGCTGAAGAAGCTGGGACTGAAGGAAGGTAGCCGAATCGCGGTCATCAATGCTCCGTCCGAAGTGCCCGACGATCTACGGCGCTTGCCGAAAGGGACGAAGGGCAGGATCGAGTTCGCGCTGTTGTTTCTGAGGTCGCAGGCTGAACTTAGGCGCGACTACGAAAAGGTGGCGCTGAGAATTGTCCCGGACGGCATGCTTTGGATCGCGTGGCCGAAGAAGGCTTCAGGGGTAGCGACGGATCTGACGGAAGACGTGATTCGCAATTTCGCTCTGAAGACCGCGTTTGTTGATGTGAAAGTTTGTGCGATCGACGAAACGTGGTCTGGCCTGAAGCTGGTCGTTCGCAAGGAACATCGCGCAGCGCGTTCCCATGGAGCGTGAGCGCACGCAGTAAAACTGATAACTGATTATGGCTATTTATCTCCCCGGCACGGCAGAAGAAGAACAAGTAGGACTCGACGAACTCACACCGCGTGAAATCGTCGGCGAACTCGACAAGTACGTCGTGGGACAGCACGACGCCAAGCGCGCGGTCGCCATCGCGCTGCGCAATCGCATGCGACGGCAGAAGCTCACGCCCGATCTCGCCGAAGAAATCATTCCCAAGAACATCATCATGATGGGACCGACGGGCGTCGGCAAAACTGAGATTGCCCGCCGGTTGGCGAAGCTCGCCAATTCGCCTTTCCTCAAAGTCGAGGCTTCGAAGTTCACCGAAGTTGGCTACGTAGGGCGCGATGTGGAGTCGATGATTCGCGATTTGGTCGAGATCGCTATCGACATGGTGCGAGAAGAAAAGCTCGAGGATGTCGCCGACAAGGCTGAACTGAACGCCGAGGAGCGACTGCTCGATCTGTTGTTGCCCAGCGGCAATGTCGGGTTTGCCAGCAGCTCGCCCGGACAGCCCGAATTGCTTCCTGGCGAAAGCTCTTCCGGATCGCGAACCCGCGAGAAGCTTCGTCAGCAATTGCGCGAGGGCAAGCTCGATGACCGATTGGTCGAACTCGACGTGCGGGAGAAATCATTTCCGGCGTTCGAGATCATCTCGAACCAGGGCGTTGAGGAGATGGACGTCAATATCAAGGACATGCTGCCCAACATCTTCGGATCGCGCTCAAAGAAGCGGAAGATGAAGGTAAGCGAGGCCTTCGATTACCTGGTGCAGGAAGAAGAGCAGCGCCTGATCGACATGGACATGGTCACGCGGACCGCCGTCGAGCGGGTTGAGCAGTCGGGCATCATCTTCCTCGATGAAATCGACAAGATCGCCGGACGCGAAGGCGGCCATGGGCCCGATGTTTCGCGCGAAGGCGTGCAGCGCGACATTCTGCCGATCGTGGAAGGAACAACGGTCAACACCCGTTACGGCATGGTGCGTACCGACCACATCCTATTCGTCGCTGCGGGCGCGTTCCACGTTTCGAAGCCGAGTGACCTGATCCCCGAGCTGCAGGGCCGCTTCCCGATCCGCGTCGAATTGCAATCGCTGACAATCGAGGACTTCATCAAGATCCTTACCGAGCCGAAGTCGTCGCTCACCAAGCAGTACATCGCGCTCCTCGAAACCGAGGGTGTGAAGCTGGAGTTTACGAAGGAAGCGCTGGAAGAAGTGGCGCGGTTTGCGTTCCGGGTAAACGAAGGCACGGAAAATATCGGCGCTCGACGCTTACACACTATTATGGAACGCGTGCTCGACAAGATCAGCTTCGAAGCCCCCGATCTCGAAGACAAAAGCGTCGTCGTAGATGGCGATTATGTACGCAAGATGCTGACCGATATCGTGAAGGATCAGGATCTGTCACGGTACATATTGTGATGCAGGCGGGCTGCTGAGGTAGGTGCCGACCAGGTAGCCCACCGTTCCTCCCACCAGTACGTCAGGCGGACGCAATCAGCAGCCCAGTGGTAGCACCAATCGGGAGCTCCCACAGCAAGTTGTGCATCCGAAACCCATTGCGGGGAGCCTGCCCGACACCCTTCGTGGTTCGCACCGCATCTTCGGCGACACCCCGTTCAAACGGCGAAAACCCGCAGTAGTTGGCAACTGTGTTCTGCGCCCAAGACGTGGTGGTGAAGGAATGAAGAAAAACCAACGACGCTGCCCAAATACCGAAACGGTTCACTCGGCGAATCCTCGCGCAAGTTGCGATGCAGTCTGGCCCGCGCCGCAACCAGCCGAAGTTGCACTTTATTCGCGGAACCAGAGTAGCTGGATCGGCAGAGAGCTATCGAGGGAAGGCGAGCAGTGCGGTATCAGCCACGCGGCGGAGTTCGGAGCGAGTAGCACCGCCATTGGCCAGCACGGACATTCCCTGCATTACCGTGGTCAGATAGCGCGCCAGATCGGCGGGGTTAGACCGGGGAGGCAGGTCGCCCTGTTTCTTCGCGCGTTGAAGGCGTTCTCGGATCGCGGCTTCGTTTGCTTTCCGAAGCAGCGCCAACTCGCGCCGAACCGGCTCGGCTTCGTCGCCACAGACCAGTGCTCCTTGTGTGATGAGGCAGCCGCGAATGGCGCCGGAGGTTTGCATTTCCGCTGCGGCGTAAAGCAATCCCTCGGCGACTTGGCGTGCGGTGGGAGCTTCTAATGCTCTGCCGAAGAAGGAGTCGGTCCAGCTCCGGTAGCGTTGCAGTACTTTGTGAAAAAGGCTTTTCTTGTCGCCGAATGCGGCATACATGCTGGGCCGGTTGATCCCCATGGCGCGAGTCAGATCCGACAGCGAAGCGCCTTCATAACCCTTGGCGCGGAACACTTCGAGCGCGCGATCCAGCGCCTCTTCGGTGTCGAATGACCGTGGACGGCCCGCGCCCTTATGTTGTTTCTTCGCCCGCATTTGCCCTCATTATAAATCGTTTGTCAATTTCTGTACCATTCGGTAAATAATCGCGAATCTTTCTACCGGACATCACATCTATAACGCGCAGTACAGAGTTCGCCATCACAAAGGAGAACGAACGTGGCACAGAAACTGGCAGGTAAGGTCGGCGTGGTGACGGGAGCGTCGAAAGGAATCGGGGCCGGGATCGCCAAGCAACTTGCGGCCGAGGGCGCATCGGTTGTGGTGAACTATTCCTCTTCCAAGGCGGGCGCAGACAAGGTGGTCGCGGAAATCACCGCGAAGGGCGGCAAGGCCATTGCGCTGCAAGCCAATGTGGCGAACAAGGCGGAAATCGAGCGCCTATTTGCCGAAACGAAAAAGGCTTTTGGCAAGCTCGACATTCTCGTCAACAATGCGGGTGTTTACGAATTTCAGCCGCTGGAAAACGTAAACGAAGAACACTTCCACAAACAGTTCAACTTGAACGTCCTGGGGTTGGTGCTGACGTCGAAAGAAGCGGCGAAGTATTTCGACGGGCAGGGCGGCAGTATCATCAACATCAGTTCGCTCGCGAGCACAACCGCGCCGGCAACGGCTTCGGTGTACAGTGCGACAAAAGGCGCGGTCGATACCATTACCAAGTCACTCGCCAAGGAACTTGGACCGCGCAAGATTCGCGTGAATGCGATCAATCCGGGAATGGTGATCACCGAAGGAGTGCAGGCTTCGGGACTGGAAGGCAGCGATTTCCAGAAAGACGTGATTGCGCGCACGCCGCTCGGCCGCGTCGGCAAGGTCGAAGACATCGCGCCCGCCGCGGTCTTCTTCGCTTCCAACGACTCGGCATGGATCACCGGAGAGACACTCGTGATCGCCGGCGGCCTGAACTAATCCACAAGCATGATGTCGGCCGGACGGGCGTTTTCGCTCGCTCCGGCGACGCAGTTCTTTCAAGTCGTTTTACTCCGAGAGCTGAACGATCGCCGCGGCAGCAGTCAGTTTTACAACGTCCTCAGAATCAATGAGTCCGTTCACCACATCGGGAACGACGGACTTATCTCCGCGGCGCGCCAGTGCGTCATAGGCAGCCGCGCGGACGATCCACTCTTTATCGGTAGCTGCCTGAACCAGAGCTTTGCGGGTGCGAGGATCGGGATCTTTCGCTAGGGTCCTCACAGCCGCGGCTTTCACCATCGCCTCTTTCTTTCCGTTAGCACGGATCGCCTCGTAGGTGCCCATCGCAACGCCGCCGTACGGAACGAATCCCATGCCTTCCTGGAAAGCTTCGTTAGCGAGGCTGCTGGGGTTTTTGAGGATGTCGGTCATCTCTTTCTCTTCGGAACCGACGAGCCCTTCACCAGACTTACGCTGCCCAGTGACCAAGGCGTAGAAGACAGAGTAGCCCTTCTCCTGATTCATGACTGCGAGTGATTTCGCGGCGGCCATCACCACGTCGCCATCCTTGTCCTTGAGGGCGGCAAGCAATTTCGGGACAGAACCTCTCGATTTAATGGTGCCGAGAGAAGTCGCTGCGGCGGCGCGGACGGTTGGGTCGCTATCCTGCAGCGCCTGCTCCAGCATGCCGGTGACCTTAGCATTGCCGCTCACCAGTCCAAGCGCGCGCGCATTGTTGGCGCGCATCTCAGCCTTGGAGTTCACCGCGGCAGCGTCAAGTATTTCCCAGGCCTGCTGCTTTGGAGTTTGCGCGGGCAAGGTAACCGCAGTCGAAATCAAGAGCCCGAGAAATGTAGCAATTCGGAACAAGCGTGGCATGAGAGCTCCTTGGTGCCGTTACGAACTATGCAATACAAAATGTGCACGTGGGAGTCTCTGTTGCCGACGAGAACCCGGCAACTGTTGAAAGTACTAGCGCGTTTTGGCATGCAGCCCAGGATGCCCCTGGGCTACGAGGAACGGCCAAGGCTGGTTATTAACACGCCTGTTATTGCGCTGTGAGCACGAACTGCCCGGAGAGGCTGTCGAGCAGCGCCAACAGGCGATCGATTTCCGCTTTGCCAATCTTGTTGCCGTCCACGTTCTGGAAGCTGGCGAGCAGTTCGGGTTCACGGTCGGACGGAATGGCGTTATCGGCCATCACGAACAGCACCAGGTTTTCTTTCTGGATGTGCTCGCGAAGGGCGCGCACGTACTGGTCGGCAGCGGAGGCGAAGCTTAGCCCGGCAGCCTTATTGCCGGCGCGGTATTCGGCGGCGGCGGCGATCATTTCGCGAGTGAGCGCGCGATTGTGCTCATGGTCGGTGAGCATGCAATGAATCGGTCCGGCTTCGCGCGAGAAGCCGTAGTGGATCATCGCCGGGAAGAGCAGATCCTCTTCCTTACCGTGGTGGGTGCGGTCGGCGTAGAGCCGGAAGAATTCGATCAGGCCTTCGAGCGTCTCGGGGGGAACGTCCTGCCGATCGTGCAATTTCTGCCCACAAGCTTCTAAGACATTGAGTCCACGCAGGATGTTGTCGTGTTCCTCGCGGAGAATGCGTACTGGTTCAAGCATTTCACACCTCAGTTAACAGCCACAGCTTAGCGGCGAAGACATAGGGCAGCGATGACATAAGTCACAGGGGCGATTGCAACGTTCTTTTCACATAGCTTTAACAGGATGTTCAGAGAACAACCGTAGGCTCTTCCCTTTGAGAGCAATCCGTCATGAAGAAGATGGTGTTCGTGGTGGAAGACGAAGCGGATATCGGCGGGTTGATCAAGTTCAACCTGGAAGCCGCCGGCTACACGGTGAAACGATTCGATCGCGCGGAACCGGCGCTGCTGCACGCCATGAGTGATCCGCCATCGTTGTTCCTGCTGGACATTATGCTGCCGGGCGTGGACGGACTGGAATTGTGCCAACGCGTGCGCAATATCGAATCACTGGCGCGCATTCCGATCATTTTCGTTACCGCGAAAATTTCCGAAGACGACCGGCTACGGGGATTCGATGTCGGGGCAGACGACTACATCACCAAGCCGTTTAGCCCTCGCGAATTGGTCGCTCGCGTCGACGCAGTGCTGCGGCGTTCGAAAGAATTGGAAGGCGCCGAGGTGATTCGCTTCGGACGCGTGGAGATCGATTGCTCGGCCATGGTGCTTCGAGTGGACGAAAAAGAGGTGCCCACCACGACGCTGGAATTTCGGCTGCTTGAATACCTGGCGCGCTCGCCGGGGCTGGTCTTCTCACGTGACCGCCTGCTGGAAGCGGTCTGGGGAAACACCAAGTTCGTCAGCCGCCGCTCGGTGGACGTGTATGTCAGCAAGCTCCGCGAAAAGATTGAGAACGATCCCAACAACCCCGAGTACCTGGTGACGGTACGCGGCGCTGGGTACAAGATGATGCTGCCACGAAGCAGCGGCCCTACCCTGAATTACTCCATCGCCTGAAGATCCCGATCATCTGGAGCATTCGTGAGCGGCCGACCCGTTTGAACCCAGCAGCCCCAAGCGTCTAAACTTGCGTCCTATTCGAGATGCCTACCTTTGCGGCTGTAGACGTTGGATCCAACTCGGTTCGACTCAAGATTGCGAAACTGGTACGCGGACGCCTGGAAACGGTCCACGAAGATCGCGAAGTCACGCGATTGGGCGAGTCGGTGTTCCGCAGCGGATTGCTCGATCCCGAAGCCATTGCCCATACCGTGAAAGTGCTGCGTCGATTTCACCGCGCGGCTGTAAGCGCCGGCGTCGACAAGGTGCGCGTGGTCGCGACCAGCGCCATGCGCGACACGCGCAACGCCGCGAGTTTCATCGAGTGGGTACGCTCCACGACAGGTTGGCGGGTGGAAATCATCTCTGGGATTGAAGAAGGCCGGCTGATCCACCTCGGCGTGGTCTCGAATACGCGCGTGAACACCTGGCCACTGCTGCTGATGGACCTGGGCGGCGGCAGTTGCGAACTGACGATTTCCGTCGATTCGCAGATCCGGTCCATGGTCAGCCTGCCGCTGGGCGCCGTGCGGTTAACGGAAGAGTTTATCCAGAACGATCCGCCGAAAAAGAAGGACATCGAGCGGTTGCACCAGTTTATCGGGGAGGAGGTTGGCCGGCTCGAACGGCGCATGCGGCGGTGGAGTCCGAAGCTCGCAGTCTTTACCTCAGGAACCGCGGCGGCGCTGGCGGAATTGTCGGTGAACTTCCGCAAGGGACAGGTGAGGAGGGAAGACTATGTCCCGACCCCGGTGCTGTGTCGAATCGCCGAAGAGCTATCGAAACGAACGTTGGCACAACGACGCCTGCTGCCGGGACTGGGCCCAAAGCGTGCGGAGATTATCATCGCGGGCGCGATCGTGTATGCCGATTTGGCGGAGCGCTTCGATCTGGCGGGCGTGCAGTATTCGCCGCTGGGATTGCGCGACGGTATGCTGCTGCAGATGGCCGCGGAGTTCGATCGGCATACGGCGATCGGTAAGCGGATCGAGAGCGAGCGCCAGACGGGATTGGCCTGGGCCGTCTCCCATTATGGCGCCGACGAAGCTTTTGCCGAACACGTGCGCGATCTAACAATGCAGTTATTCCGGCAACTCAAGCCGGTACATCGGCTGCCGGAAGATTACGAGGAGTGGCTCACCGCCGCGGCGATGCTGCACGAAATCGGCGCATTCATCAACCGTACCGGGCGCCACCGTCACGCCTACTACTTGATTGCGAATTCCGAGCTGTACGGGTTCGCAACGGAACAGCGGCGTTTGATAGCGGCGATCGCACGCTACATGGGCAAATCGAAGCCATTGCCTCAAGACCGCGTGTTGCGGCTCTTGCCGGCACTGGATCGACAACTGGTTCCACGAGCAGTGATGCTGCTGCGCATGGCGCGTGCACTCAATATTGGTAGAAAGGGTGCGGTGCAGAGGGTACGTGCGTGCGTCAAAGACTCGACGGTCGATATCAAACTACAGACGAGGCACGGTGGCGCCGACCTGGAGCTGTGGCAATTGCTAAAAGAGGGAAGCTACTTCCGTGAAGTCTTCGGGCGGGACTTGGTCGCGGACGTTTCCTCCACCGCTTGAACGAGTCTTGGCACCAGAATCCAGTGAAGTTGGGAACGGCGGGGCTTCCACTCCAAACGGGCGAGAGCGCCTTTCTTCAGATCGATCGCTTTTTCGTTTTCTTCGTCGCTGACGAGTAAGCTCAGAAACTCGCTGAGATTGGGATTGTGTCCGACCACCATGATGGACTCAGCTTTCGAGTGACGCCGCAGGATCTGCTCGAAATCTTCAAACTCGCCATCAGGACGCAGAGCTTTCTCCATCAGGATGGATTTGGTATATCCAAGTTCCGCCGCGGCAAGAGCGGCAGTCTGCTTGGCGCGAACCAGCGGGCTGGAAATGATGGCGTCGAACTTCACCTCGAGTCCGGCAAGAACCCGGCCCACGCGCTGCGACTGCTTGATGCCACTCTGGTCGAGCGGACGCTTCTCATCTTCCTTGGGATCGTCGAGGCTCTCCCCGGCATTGGCGTGACGCAGGAAGTAGACATCCATGACGTTCTCCTATCTCGCGGCTGACAAATGTAATTGAGTGAGTTCGACGGCGAGGCCGTGGCCGTTCATGCGTCCATGCACATCGCTTAACCCACGAACGAGGGCGTCAGCCTGCTGCAATTCCGACGCGGCAAACGTGCCAGGAATCCCGATGACCCGCATGCCGGCTGCCTTGGCGGCCACCACCCCGTGCGGCGCATCTTCGAACACGATGCACGAGGCCGGATCGGCATTTACGGCACGAGCACCCTTCAAATAAGGCTCCGGGTTGGGCTTTCCACGTGTGACATCGTCGGCAGAAACCAACTGCGGAGGCGTGGGAAGTTTCGCCACATCGAGACGTAGCGTCGCCAGCGCCCGTGTGCCGGAGGTGACCACAGCCCAGCGATCTCGCGGAAGGCTACCCAGCAAATCGGCAGCCCCATCGGCCGCGCGAATGCCTTCCGTGTCCTCGAGCTCGCTAAGTTCGACAATTCCGGCTTCGGTTTGGGCATCGAGGTGAGGCACGAGAATGTGGACGGTCTCTATGGTGCGCTGCCCATGGGCGGTTCGCAGAACGTAATCGGGATCAAGCTGGTGACGCTCGGCGAATTTTCGCCACTGCCGCTCCGCGGCGCCGATAGAGTGCACGAGCACGCCATCGAGGTCAAAAAGGATAGCAGAACAGGTCAAAACCATGTGAATCGATTGTAATCGCATGATCGATTGGGGCGAACCGGTTCCTACGTCATCCCAGGGAACGCAACGATTCAAGGGCGCGCAGAGACTCTCTATCACCTCTCACACCTCGGTGTGATTAGAATCACATGGTATGGGTACTTCGATCGGCGAGAATTTTCCGTAATGGAGCGGAATCAGCATTCCGCTGGAGGCATTCCAAGTGGCAAGTACAGAGAACACATCCACTCAGTGGACGAGCACGCAAGCCTACCTGCTGGCCATCATCTGCCTGGTAGCGGGAGTCGCCATCGGATACCTGGTGCGCGGATCGGCCTCGCCTGAGACGTCGACACCGCAACCGACACAAGCAGCGCAAACCACAGCGCCTGCGAGCGAAACGGCTGGGATGGCGCAGCCGGGCATGGGAGGCATGCAGCAACCGTCTCCTGAACAGATGAAGCATATGGCCGACGCCCAGGCGAAGCCGCTGCTGGAGCAGTTGCAGACCAGTCCCAAGGACGCGCAACTGCTGTACAAGATCGGCAATATTTACTACGACACGCAACAGTATCCGGACGCCGTGAAGTACTACGAGCAGGCAGCGCAGTTGAATCCCAAGGCTCTCGACGTGCGCACCGACCTGGCCACGGCGTACTTCTACGCGGGAGATTCGGACAAATCGCTGGCGGAATTCAACCAGGTGCTGAAGATTGATCCGAACTTTGCAAATGCGCTGTTCAATCAGGGCATGATCCTTTGGCAGGCGAAAAACGACATGAACGGTGCGGTGGCGTCGTGGAAGAAGCTGCTCCAGACCAATCCTAACTACCAGAACGCTCCCCAGGTTCAGCAACTGATCGCCAAGGCCGAAGAGCACATGAGCATGAAGCCGGGAACAAAGACAGATAAGCCGGCGACCATTCGGTAACGAAGCAGTAAGGCATGACGGGGCGGCCAACCTCCTGGGGCCGCCCTTTCTATTTCTGGCAGAAGTGGGCAATGCGGACCTGCTTAGCCGGTTTGCCGTATCTCCTCGTTCTTATCTGCATAAAAAGCTGCGAAAGCCCCAAGGTACCTCCCTCACAGCGCAATGTGACGGACTTCACATTAGGTTTGGTCGCCCTTTCGCGATCATAGGTACAGCCGGGGTGCGGAGTCCCACCGATTCGAAGCGCGGATTTCCCCAGAGTCACGGGCGAATAATCGGGACTGACTCAGCTAAACAGCTCAGAAGGCAGGGCTTACAGGCCGATCCCGAGTGGAAACCAACTTGCACTTCAGGTTGGTTTGAGACAGGAGAAGGAGCGTTATGGCGGCACAGAATCCCCTGAACAAAGTTCTTAAAACGTTTTCATCGATCAAGACAGGGGTCGTTTTACTGATTCTCGTGGTGATCGCGTCGGCGATCGGCACGTTTGTGCTGCAGCGGCCAACCTCGGAGGCCGACCAGATCGAACGCACCTACTCTCCGGCCGTTCTTCATTGGCTCGACAGACTCGGGCTCACCGACGTCTTCCACGCATGGTGGTATGTGTTGCTGCTTACCCTGGTGGCGGTGAGCATCATCCTCGTTTCCATCGACCGCTTCCCGCGCGCTTGGAAAGTCCTGACCAAGCCTTACAAGATCACCGATTCGCACTTCCGAGCTGTGCTGCCGGTACAGGAAAAGTTTCGTGTCACCGATGGTGACAGCGCGCTGGCGATCGCGGAGCGGGCGTTCCGGAAAGTTCACCTCGACCCCGAGCGTGTCGGTCCGGCCAGCGAAACCTCGCTGTATGCCGAACGCAATCGTTACTCGGTGCTGGCGGTGTACATCATTCACGCCAGCCTGCTGCTGATCTTCCTCGGGGGCATCGTGGACGCCCTCGTCGGCTACAAGGGATTCCTGATGCTGGTAAAGGGACAAACCGTCAGCCAGATGGAACTCAGCAACAACAAGATCAAGCAACTTCCGTTCTCGATCCGGTTCGATGATGGCGGACGCGAGAATTACGCCGACGGCAGCCCGAAAAAGTGGTGGTCCGATCTCACCGTGCTGGAAGACGGCAAGCCGGTGCTCAAGAAGCAGATCGTGGTCAACGATCCGCTGGTCTACAAGGGAGTGCGGTTTTACCAATCGAGCTTCGGATCGAGCGGGCAGATCGAATCGCTAACACTGGGCGTGACTTCGAAGAGCGATCCCAAGTTCGGCAAGGACGTAACCATCTTCGGCAAGAATCCCTCCCCCATCGATGACGACGCCACCGTGGAATTGGTGCAGTTCATCCCCGATTTCGCGGTGGAAGACGGAAAGATCTATACGCGCTCGATGGACCCGGTAAATCCCGCGATCGAACTGAAAGTCGTTTCGAAGAAGAGCGGCACGAGCGGCACATGGATTTTCCCAGCCGATGATCAGGCGCCGAAGATTGGCGACGCGCCGTACGAATTCACGCACAAGGGCGGCAAACTGGCTCCCTTTACGGGGCTTTCGGTTTCGCATGAACCTGGCCAATACGGCGTGTGGGCCGGTGTTTTGCTGATGGCCCTCGGACTCGGCATGGCCTTCTATGCGGTGCATCGGCGTTACTGGGCGGTCGTGGTCGCCGATCCAAAGTTGGGACTGGTGTTATGGGTAGGAATGCAGGCTGACAAAAACCGCGAACACTACCAGGAAGAGTTCACCGAGATTGCCGACTACATTCGTGCCGAACTGCAATTGCATTCGGCGGTTGACGAATTGGACAAGAAATCGCTGGCCCATGCATAAAGGGCTGCTGGAGGACGGAGGACAATATGTCTGTTAGAGCGGAAGAGCATCCGCAGAAGTCGGGAAATGCGTTGCTGGTGGCGGTGATGCTCGGCATCGTGTTCCTGCTGTTTGTGGCATTCCTGAACACAGTAAAACCGGCGCCCGGCGCGCCCCCGGCACCGTTCTTCACCGAGAGCAACCTGCTTTACGTCGCACTCATACTTTACGCTGGGGCATCGGCGCTCTATATCGGATTCGGCGTCACCGGACTCGACAAATATGTAAACCTGGCGTCTTTTCTCACCATCCTTGGATTTCTATCGAATACGGCTGCGGCGGCCCATCGCTGGTACGAAGCTGGACATCCACCATTCGCCAGCGTCTATGAAATGCTGCTGAGCTTCGTGTGGACCGTTGCGCTGCTGACTTTGATCGCCGAGCGCAAGTTCAAGGTCAAGGTGATCGGATCGGTAACCATGCCGTTAGCTGTGGTTGGCGTGGTGCTGATGCAGTTGCTGCCGAACGAAGTCCGGCCGCTGGTTCCGGCCCTGCAATCGACGTGGTTGCACATTCACGTGACACTCGCCATGTTGGCCTACGCCGCGTGCGCGCTGAGCTTCGCGCTGGCGATGATGTTTCTGATCCAGGACAATGTGAAAACGGAGACGTTCCAGGCGGCCACGAGCGCAATGGTGTCTGCGATCTATATCAGCATTCTGGCGACGCGCTTCAGCGGGATGGGCGGTTTAAACCTGATTGCGTGGGACTACCAGGACAAGGCAGAGATCTTCGTGCAACGCGGTGTGCGATTGTTCGTAACGGTTCCGGACCTGGGCTGGTTGTTCGCCATCGTGACGATAGCCGTACTTGCGCCGCTCGGTTTCTATTTATGGGGATACATCACCAAGGACGAAAGCAAATACCTGGTCGCGAGCCGCGGAGTATTCGTAAGCATCGCGTTGCAGATTCTCGTCCTCGGGTTCTTCATCCTACGCGCGCGGGACGGCTACTATCACTCCGCCGACGCGCAAGGGCTCTACCAGACAAGTCTGGCGGCGAGCCCGTTCATCCTGGCGGGGCTGGTTTCCGGAATCTTCGCATCCTTGCTCTATCTCATGATGGTGTGGCGCCGTCGCGATCTGGAGCGCCTGCTGCCGACCGCCGATGCGTTGGACCGAGTCACATATAAGACGATCGCAATTGCGTTTCCGCTGCTAACGCTGATGATTGCCGCGGGAGCCTATTGGGCAAATCGCACCTGGGGTTCCTATTGGAGTTGGGATCCGAAGGAGACCTGGGCTGCGATTACCTGGCTGGTGTATGGAATCTATCTGCACATGCGAGTCACGCGTGGCATGCGCGGCCGCGTCGCCGCTTATTTCGCGATCGCGGGATTCGCCGTAGTAATGTTCACGTTTTTTGGGGTGACGTACCTGCTGCCGGGGTTGCACGCGTACGCCTGAGGCAGTAGCAAAGAGCGACCTTTGATATCCCACAAATCCTAAGGGACGTGTGGGAAAAAACGGTGCCCCATCCTCGGCTTGGCTGAGGATGGGGTTTTAGCCGTCTGCTGAAAAGCTGATAATGGCTACAGCTACCTTGACCAGTGTCGGCAAGAACGCCTCGTCGCAGCGTCCGCTGCGGCTCACGTGGCAACTGAAGATCATGTTGCCGGTGGCCGCCGCGTTGTTCAACGGACTGCTGCTGTTCGTGATCGCCACGCTTTCGCTGGCCGGCCCCGAACGTCATACCGTGCTGCTGATGGCGGCCGTCGGCGCGATCATCGTGTGCGCGGTGATGGTGGTGAGCCTTGCGCTGATTGTGCGGCGTCCGATGCTGGAACTGGAACACAGCATAGAGCGCGTCAGCGAGGGCGACCTGCAGGCCACCGTCAGTTTTGCCGATAGACATGATGACATCGGCGATCTCGGCCGCAACTTCAACACCATGGTGGCGCAGTTGCGTGAGAGCCGCCAGGAAATTGAGCGCCTGCATGCGACACAGATGTCGCGAGCCGAGCACCTGGCAACTCTGGGCGAACTGGCCGCGGGGCTGGCCCACGAAATTCGCAACCCGCTGGCCGGGATCGCCGGCGTCATGGACATCGTTGCTCGCGATGTGCCAGCAACCAGTCCGGCGCGCGATGTACTCAAAGACGTGCAGGATGAAGTGCTGCGGATCAACCGCATCGTTACAGATCTGCTGGAGACGGCTCGTCCCAAAGCGCCGCAGATGCAGTTGGCCGACTTGAATGCGACGGTCGAACATGCACTGATGTTTGCGAAGGAGCAGGCCAAGTCGAAGCCGATTCATTTCGACTTTACGAAATGCCCCGACTTGCCGGCTTTCGAACACGATCCGGCGCAGATTCACCAGGTGCTGCTGAACCTGATGCTGAATGCGATCCAGGCGATCGACGGCCCGGGTGCCGTGTCGGTCACGGTCGAGCAACGAGGGACCGGTATAGCCGCGGTGGAAGTTCGGGACACGGGTCCCGGAATTATGCCGGAGGCGCTTGGCAACATCTTTCGCCCCTTCTTCACCACCAAGGGCCACGGCACGGGTTTAGGGCTATCGCTGGCCAAGCGGATCGTGGAAGACCACGGTGGGAACATCGAGGTGGCGAGCTTTCCCGGCCAGGGATGCAGCTTTTCGGTTCTGTTACCAATGAGAGCTGCCCAAAACGCAGCCGAAGCGCGATGATAGTAGAGTAAAAAGAAATGCCTCAGGAAAAAGTACTGATTGTGGACGACGAAAAACTCGTCCGCTGGTCGCTGCGCCAGAAGTGCCAGGAGTGGGGCTACGAGGTGATGGATGCCCCTGATGGCACGTCGGGAATTCGCCTGGCGCACGAGGAACTTCCCGACCTCGTGCTGCTCGACGTGCGCTTGCCCGATGTGAGCGGCCTCGACGTCCTGCAGGACATCAAGCAGAACAACTGTGCCAGGGCGGTCATCATGATCACCGCCGACCCGCAACTTGATGACGTGAAACACGCGCTGAAGCTTGGCGCCTACGACTTCGTCGGCAAGCCGCTCGACTTCGACGAACTCTCCATCACTGTAAAGAATGCGTTAGAGGCAAGCCGCTTGCGCACCGAAGTGGAATCACTGCGCGGGCAGGTGAAGCGGCGCGTCGGATACCACGAGGTCATCGCCGAGTCGCGCAAGATGCAGGAAGTGATGGGCTTCGTGCAGAAAGTCGCGGCCAGCGAAGCATCGACGATTTTGATCCAAGGCGAGAGCGGCACCGGCAAAGACCTCATCGCCAAGTGGATCCACTACGAAAGCTCACGACAGGAAAAGCAATTCGTAGCCGTCAACTGCTCGGCGATTCCTGAAACGTTGATGGAAGCCGAACTCTTCGGCCACGAGCGCGGCGCCTTCACTGATGCCAAGGCGATGAAGAAGGGCTTGTTCGAAGTCGCTGACGGCGGGACATTGTTCCTTGACGAAATTGGCGAACTATCTCCACTGTTACAAGCCAAACTACTGCGCGTGCTGGAAGATCAGGTGATTCGCCGCGTCGGTGGCGTACGCGACATGCAGGTGGACGTTCGCGTAATCGCCGCGTCGAATCGCGATCTCGAGCGTGCCGTACGCGAAGGAACATTCCGGCAAGACCTCTACTATCGCCTGGCCATCATTTCCATTTTCCTGCCGCCGTTGCGGGAGCGCCGCGAAGACACTCTGCCGATGGTGGAATTCTTCGTCGAGCGTTACAACAAGAAGTTCCGCAAGAGTATTCGCGGCATCACCGAAGAAACGCGCCGGCTGCTGATGAACCACAACTGGCCGGGTAACGTCCGCGAACTGAAGAACGCCATTGAGCGGGCGATGAT